>Ga0137308_100796_pt1 | contig 42547 bp, 37 predicted proteins | sample Inofrocosms_June_FD_97181 | JGI IMG/M metagenome (GOLD analysis project Ga0137308, IMG submission 97181) | Mouse cecal microbial communities from Vienna, Austria - N-Acetylneuraminic and N-Acetylglucosamine D2O microcosms_June | ecosystem: Host-associated > Mammals > Digestive system > Large...
CGATTGATATTAGTGACGTTTGGGTCGAAGTATAATGGATTGACCACATCCATCACGCAATTTCTGTCTTGTGCAGTATTGCTTAGATCCGGAATCGGAGGTGCAACCAGAGCCGCATTATATAAGCCGTTGGCAAATAACAATCAGGATGAATTGAATGCGATTGTTAAAGCTACAGACAATTTTATGAAAAAAGTCGGAGCTGTTCTGGGTGGCCTTATCCTTGTGTTTGCAGCAATATACCCTGTTTTAGTGCAGAATGAGTTTGACTGGTTTTTTACGTTTTCCTTATTTATTATTATTGGCGCCAGTACATTTGCGGAATCTTTATTCGGGATAACATATTTGATTGTTCTTCAGGCGGATCAACAACTGTGGGTATCTGCATTATTGAAAAGTATTTGCGTTTTGCTGAATACTATACTCTGTGTTTTATTCATCAAAAATGGAAGCTCTATTCATTTGGTTAAACTCGGAAGCACTTTTATTTATGTAATATATCCGATTATTCTGGGTGCTTACGTTAAAAAACATTATAAAATTAATAAAAATGTGGAGCCGGACGACAGGGCAATAGAGCAGAGGTGGGACGCATTCTGGCAGCAGGCTGCAGTATTTGTGATGAATAATACGGATGTTATTATATTGACGATGTTTTCCAATATGTCGGAAGTGTCCATATACAGTGTATATAATATGATCGTAAGCGGTCTTAAACGATTTGTCACATCTTCCGCGCTGGCAATTGAAGCGGCTTTCGGAAATATGATTGCCGAAAATAAAATGGAAATTCTCAGTGTAAATGTTCGTATTGTTGAGGTAATGATCCAAACATTGTGTACAATATTGTATTCCTGTGCAGCATTGCTTATTTTAGATTTTGTCGCCCTGTATACGCATGAAATAAGTGATATCAATTATATAAGGCCGGCTTTCGCGGGGGTACTGATACTTGCACAGTATTTTAATGGAGTCAGGCTGCCGTATCAGCTTGTGGTTGGTGCCGCCGGCCATTATAGACAAACCAAGCGAGGGGCAATTTTGGAGCCGGTAATTAATATCACACTCTCTATTATACTGGTCTTTAAAATCGGAATGATCGGAACTGCGATTGGCACTCTGGCGGCGACAATTTGGCGGACTATGCAATATTCGGTGTATATGAGCAGAAATATTGTAAAAAGGAATCAGTTCATAACATTGGCGAGATGTCTGGCTTCTCTGGTGGAATTTGTCATTATATTTTTTATTACAACGGTGTCCGGCGTATCAGCACCTGCAACGTATATGGAGTGGATCTATAAAGCTGTATTTATTTGTATTATCTCGACATTAGTTGTGGTTCCGCTCAATTATCTGTTCTTCAGAAGAGATATGAGGTTGGCAATATTAAAATCAGGCAGTCTGTTTAAAAGAAAGAAATGTTTCACCTTTTTTAATTAAGTTTGTCTTGTTTTATCAGTATATCTCTGCTATACTGGCTGAAAAGCATATATTTTCTGGAATATCTTGCGGCAATGTCCGCGTTCTGTGGGAGTTTTCCCGTCTTATTTCGATTGAAATCTATGCTTTTTAATCCAAAACTAAAATTGCATGGGATTTCGTGGGAAGTCGAATAGAATATGTACAGGAAACGTAATTCAGATGCTTCTTTCGGAAATCCCGGAAGGAGAACAGTATGAAAAAAAGAGATGCGAAAGAGAAAGATGCGATGAAAAAGATCGTTGAGAAGCAGGAAGCAGAACAGGTGTCTGTAGGAGAGATGGCGAAGAAGAAACTTGCAGATATGAACCAGTTGGATGACTTTATATAAAAATAAAGTGAAACAAGTTTAAAGTAAGGTAAGGAAGGTATTTATCATCATATGAAAATGCAAAATATTACTTTGACAGGAAAAACGATCCTGATAACGGGAGCGGCGGGTTTTATCGGCTCCAATCTTGTGATGGAATTGTTTATGACAGCGGGTGCGGTGCACATCATAGGAATGGACAATGTGAACGATTACTATGATGTTGCGATCAAAGAATACCGGCTCGGGCAGATACGGGATCTTGTCAGGGAGATTCCCGGTTCGAAATGGACATTTCTCAGGGAATCTATCGCAGACAGAGCGGCTGTGGAAGCGGTATTTAAGGAGTATAATCCCTCTATCATCGTAAATCTTGCGGCGCAGGCAGGGGTGCGGTATTCCATCACGAACCCGGACGCCTATATAGAATCCAATCTGATCGGATTTTACAATATTCTGGAGGCGTGCCGCCATTCTTATGATAACTGGAGAACTGGTGTGAAGCATCTTGTGTATGCCTCCTCATCTTCCGTGTATGGAACAAATAAAAAAATCCCCTATTCTACAGACGACAGAGTGGATAATCCGGTTTCCCTCTATGCGGCGACGAAGAAAAGCAACGAACTGATGGCACATGCCTATGCGAGGCTGTACAACATTCCCTGTACAGGCCTGAGATTTTTCACGGTTTACGGGCCGGCGGGAAGACCGGACATGGCATATTTCAGCTTTACAGATAAGCTGCGCAGAGGAGAGAAGATTCAGATTTTTAACTACGGGAACTGCAGGCGGGACTTTACTTATGTAGATGATATCGTAGAAGGGGTGAAGCGGGTGATACAGGCGGCACCGGAGAAGGAAAACGGCGAAGACGGACTGCCTCTTCCGCCCTATGCGGTCTACAATATCGGCAATAACCAACCGGAAAATCTGCTTGATTTTGTGGATATTCTGCAGCAGGAACTGATCCGTGCCGGGGTGCTTCCGGAGGACTATGATTTTGAGGCGCATAAGGAACTTGTGCCCATGCAGCCCGGGGATGTGCCTGTCACTTATGCGGATACGGCGAAACTGGAAGAGGATTACGGGTTTAAACCATCTACGGGACTTCGGGAGGGGCTGAGGAAGTTTGCGGAGTGGTACAGAACATTTTATATGGATGGAACGAGATAAGATCGCTGCCAAAGGAGCTCTTTTTATGGATCAAAAGATAGAGATGGATACTCACATGATATGTCTGGAAGTGGCTGATTGCGCTCCGGATGCGAATGTGATGTTCTGGCTGGATTATTTTGACAGGAAGATACAGGGGAAAATTCACGTTATATCTTATCGAACCATAAAGCCGGAAATGCGGGAAAAGTATGCCGCTGCAAAAAACATCTGGATATCCGGGCTTGCGAAAACATATGAGGCGATTGATCGATATATAACGGCGCAGGATAAAGACGATGCGGTCATTATCGTCGGCGGAGAGAGGCTGGCACAATCTTTGCCTGACAGAGCCATATCTCTGCTGGAATATGATGACAGGGATTCCAGGGTGCATCTGCAGGAGGATGAGGACTGGGAAGATTTTTCGAGGCAGACGGATAAATTATTCGGAAATCATCAGTCAGATATTGTCGGGTTGGTGATGATCTGTAATGTGAATGACAGTATTGTCGATGTGATCAGTAAAGAACTGGAGAGTTCCGGTAATATGAGCATCTGCAGGACAGAGATGAGCGGATACAGGTATGAAAGCGCCGATCGCGCGGCAAGGGTATTGCGGGAGATCCGGAATAAATCCCTGCAGGAGGCAATGGACATCATCGATAAAAATGCGGAGGGACTGAGCTCTGATCACAGGATCCTGTGTCAGGCGATCGCCTGTCACAATAACGGAAATATCACAAAGGCAATAGATTTATTAAATTCCATCTATGGAAATCTGCAGGATGAACACAGGCTTTTTCTCGCGGAAATGTATCTGCTGAGAGGACAGAATGCAGAAGCGAAAAAAATATTTGAGGAAGTATACAGCCGGGACAGGCGGCAGAAGGGGCTGTTTGAACTGGGGCTGAGGGCATATGAAAGAGATGGGGAGAGATATGCCGCTATTTTGACAGAGGGAATCGGATATGAGCCCGATAATCCGATGTTTATGGAGAGATACGCGAATTTGCTGGCTGGTCAGGGAAAGCACAGAGAGGCGGCGGAGTGGTTCAGGAAGATAAAAACACCCTATCATGAGCTGATCGCCAGAGTAAATGATCTGCTTGCCGGGGGATGGCCGGATATAAAAACAGCGGTGCCGTATCTTTTAGAGACGGCAAAAGAAAATCCGGAATTAAAAAATGTTGCGCTTCTCAGGGCGGCAGTATATGCGAAGGCGCAGGGGCATTACTACGATGCGTACCGTCTGCTGGGGGAGACTGATCCGGGTGGGATGGATGATACGGCGCAGGGTATACTGGAACTGAAGATGGAGCTGCTCGGGGATACGGAAATAGCATGTAAGGCTTTGGGAAAACTGAAACCTGGTCAAAAGGACAGAGACAGGGAAAGACTTCTGCAGGAGAGAAGTAGGGTTTTACTGGAATGCGCAGACTGTTTTTCCCATGTAGAAAACGGATTTGGCCATTGGAGAAAGTTTATGGAATGTCAGCAGACGGATACGTGGATTTTGTCGCTGAAGCCGCATCTGATGGACTGCATACGAAAGCTGGCTGGAACTGATTTCGGAGAATTATTACAGAAATCCTACATTGCAAAACTGGATATGGCGGAGCAGGGATTAAACTGCGACAGGGCGATTTATCTGTTGAGAGTGTGCAACAGTGAAGAAATATCCGCCGAAGATATGGAATGTTCAAGGGAGGACGTGGTACAGGGAATCTGTAATCTGATTGAGGCAAAAGGCACGAATATCCAGAGAGTCTGGCTCAGGTATTATTGTTCTGTGGGGGAATCGCTTCTCAATGAAAATCCGCAGAAGGCAAACGATTTTTCGCTGAGTATTCCGGATTACGGAAGAGCTGCCGGAAGAGAGGAGGGCGATCTGACAGCGGCGCTGTTTCTGATGTCCTGGGCAAATGCGCAATACCGGCTGGGGAATTGTGCCGAGGGGCTTTTATGTGCGATCGCGGCGATCAGGAAATTATTGCAGGTGGGGGAAGCGGTGCCTGTTCTGGAAGAAGGATTGAATATTATCGCAAAACATCTGGGAGCATATGACCGGCAGTTCAGTAAAATTGAGAAAAAAGAAATCACTGTATTTATTGATAAATTAAAAAAATATAATAAATCGTTGCAGCCTCTGCTTTACAGATATTCGGAAAGCGCGGAGGAGATTACGCGGGAATATGAGGAAAAAATAAAAACGGATGAGAAAAATATAACATGGCTGATCGATTTAAATAATCTGATTATCGGAAAAGTGCAGGAAAAGAAATATAACGATGCGGTCAGCTATATTAAGGAGTATTATCTGCTGGCGGAAAAACTTTTAGAGCAGAGGAAGGATATCGCGCCGCAGGTTCTTTACACATGGGGAAATATACTGACAAGGTCAGGGCGAAGTGTGGAAAATATTCTGCTGGGGCTTGATCTGTTCGATAAGGCAATGATGTTTGTCCGGAGGAGAAGGCAGGTGCACCATCAGGAGGAAAGAGCCGCTCTGGCGGAAATCCATGAAAAAATAGTGCGTGAGTTTTTGTGCTTCGCGGGACTGCTCTATCAGACCGTGGATATCGCAGAGGAAATTAAAGCGGCGTTGAAGGGAAGAATATGTGAAAAACTGGCGGTGTGTCTTCCGCTGTCGGTTATCGAGGAAAAAAAGTATTATTCGGAGAGGACAGTTTCTGATGATGTGGAGAATAAGCATCAGGAATTGCAGTATTTAAGGCGGGAATATGCCGCCATGATAAAAAATAACAGCGCTGAGAATACGGAGGTACATAAAACAGGAGAACGGATAGAGGCCCTGACGGAGGAACTGGCCCGGACTCATCCGTATTATATGCCTCTGCCGCAATTTAAGGGGACGGATTGGGGTAAACTGCAGAGTATTTTAAAGCCTGACGAAGTTGTCTATCAGTATGTGCTGACAGAAATGACGGTTATCAGTATTCTGGTGACGGATAAGTGGATCGATGTAAGAAGTAAACTTTTTACGGCGGGTTCGGATACGCCCCGCAGCGGCATGAAAAAATACGGATATGCAGTGGAAAGCAGTGGGGCGGGGGACAACAGATTGGATGATCTTTCTTCGGTGGTTTCAAGGGCGGTCGCGGATCATTTGTGTGAATATGTTTTTCATTATAATGTCAGGAGGGTTTATGTAATTCCAGACATGTCACGGAGTACTTTTCCGTTTGCGGCTGTTCGGTATGAGGAAAGATATCTGATCGATGAAGTGGAAGAAATTATTAATTTTGTTGACTTTGAGTCGGTGATCGGGCTATTAAACAGGAAAAAAACAGATGTAAGGATTGTCAACAAGGTATTCGGGAAAGCGAAAGATTTTTCTGTCGGATATATTAAGAGCCGATTGGAAAGTTACCGGGGGGAGAATGTGGTCAGTATTACCGATTGTCTGGATGACTTTGACAAATTGAGGGAGGAATGCCGAAAAGGCACAAATACAGTGATTGTTTACGGGCATGGAGTGAGAGATCCGGCTTCCGAAAATATTGAAGGGGCACAGACGATTCAGGGGGCAGGGGGTATGATAAGCATCAGAGAACTGCTGGATTCCATAGATGCGGAAAATCTGATACTGATCAGTTGTGTCGGAGGAACGCCGAACGGTATTAATCCGGAAATGTCCTCCGGAACATGGACAGGCATATTTGAACGATTCAGCGGAAATATTATGGCGTGCAGTTGGAGTGTGCCTACGGTGGATACAATGGAAATGGCGGAGGAAATTTTTGAAAATCTGACGGCGAAAAAGATGAGTTTTGCAAAGGCTCTTCTTATGGCGCAGCGAGCTATGAGGGAGAGAGGAAAAACACAGCTTAGCTGGGCCGGAGTAGAGTGTTGGATAAACTGAGGGGCAGATGGAGTTTCGGCAAATGGATTTATGTGTAATATTTACTAAATAGTGACAATTTTTTTCCTTAATTTTGTAAAAGTCTTGCATAAACGGGAATAAAAACTTATAATATAGATAATCGGTAGTTACCGAATATTGTATAGTTGGAGGTAGGAGTATGAAGACTGTAAAAGTACAGTTAGACAGTATCGACAAAATTAAGGTATTCAACAGGACGGTTTGCAAATTTGACTGCGATTTTGATCTGGAGCAGGGCAGATATTATATTGATGCGAAATCCATGCTGGGTATTATGAGCCTTGATTTAAGTTCTCCGCTGGAACTGCATTTTTCCAGTACAGAGGATGAAGAGGCTGTAATTTTGGAAGCAATCAAAGACTTCATGGTAGAGTAATAATAGGCATCATCCGCTTTTGGGAAGCGGAATCAGTAACAGTAAGAATAACGTGTATTAATATTGCCGGCAGAATTCCCTGCCGGCAATATTGAGGTGTACAGGTGTATCGATATTTATCGGCAAAAAGGCAGGGAGGTTAAGATGGCACAGGGGACTAGCTGCGATACCTGCAGCAATTATCTTTATGACGAGGACTATGACTGCTACGAGTGCGATGTCAGTATGGATGAGGATGAGATGGCGAGGTTTTTATCTCAGACAAGGCTGGAGTGTCCTTATTACAGATCAGACAATGAATATGAAGTGGTGAAGCATCAGATGTAGGAAAGAGAAAGGCCGTCTGAAGCGGACAACTGTAAAAGAAGAGGAAAAACGGATGATTCTTGCGGGGCAAAGATCAAGGGATAAAACGGATATAGGCACAATGTTTTCAAGGAAACAGCTGCAGAAGCTGATCCTGCCGCTGATCGTGGAACAGATTCTGGCGATCACGGTGGGCATGGTGGATACCATGATGATCTCCTATGCGGGGGAAGCTGCCATTTCAGGGGTGTCTTTAGTCGATATGATCAATATATTACTGATCAATATATTTGCGGCGGTTGGCACAGGCGGAGCGGTGGTGGTATCCCAGTATCTGGGACACGGAAATAAAAAGCTTGCCTGCCGTGCGGCGGAACAGCTTATTACCGTTTCAACGGTGATCTCCACCGGGATCATGCTGCTCGGTTTGTTGTTCAGGGCGCCGCTCCTTAAGCTGTTATTCGGGACGGTGGAAGCGGATGTTATGCAAAACGCCATGATATATTTTCTGATATCGGCGTTTTCCTTTCCTTTTCTGGCGGTATTCAATGCCTGTGCGGCAACCTACCGCTCTATGGGAAATTCCAGGATATCCATGCAGGTTTCGGTGGGCATGAATATTTTTAACGCCATCGGGAACGCCGTTTTGATCTTTGGGTTTCAGATGGGAACGGCAGGGGCGGCGCTTTCCACGCTGGCGGCGCGTATTCTGGGCGCGCTGGTGATGATGGCCCTGATGAAAAACCAGAAAAATGACGTATATGTCATCTATCGGAACCTGCTTATGTGGGAAAGGAGTATGGTACGAAGGATCTTGCACATTGCCATTCCGAATGGTGTGGAAAACGGTCTGTTCCAGTTGGGGCGCGTGCTTGTGGTCAGCATTATCTCACGGTTCGGCACGGCGCAGATCGCGGCAAACGCGGTGGCAAATAATCTGGATTCAATGGGCTGTATCGCGGGGCAGGCGATGAATCTTGCGATGATCACGGTGGTGGGGCAGTGCATGGGCGCCGGAGAAAAGGAGCAGGCTGTCTGGTACACGAAAAAGCTTTGGAAATTTACATATCAGATCACAGCGGCCGTGAACAGCATTATTTTGTTGTCGTTGCCGTTTTTGCTGAATGTTTACAGTCTCTCACCGGAGGCATGGCGCTATGCGTTCATTCTGGTCTGCATTCATAACGGCTGCGCGATACTGCTGTGGCCGACTTCATTCACGATGCCCAACGCGCTGCGGGCGTCCGGAGATGTGAAGTTTACGATGGTCATTTCAGTGGCGTCCATGTTTGTCTTCCGTATCGGTTTCAGCGTGGTACTGGGAATCTATTTCGGACTGGGCGCTATCGGCGTATGGATCGCCATGGTCCTTGACTGGATCTGTCGGGTTTCCTTCTATGTCTGGAGATTCTGCAGTAAAAAATGGCTGGATTTTAAAGTGATTTAGACGGTAATGGACGGAGAAAATATGCTGAAGGAAAAGAGACAGGGACTGACGGACAGGATCACGGAAGGGGTGATCTGGAAACAGATTTTGTTGTTTTTCTTTCCGATTCTGCTGGGTTCCTTATTTCAACAATTATATAATACGGCTGATGCGGTGATCGTGGGAAGATGCGCGGGAAAGGAGGCACTTTCCGCGGTGGGAGGCTCGACTTTTTCGATCATCAATATTTTTGTAGGCTTTTTTACCGGCATCGCTTCCGGGGCAACCGTGGTGGTGGCCAATTTTTATGGAGGAAAGCAGGAAAAAGAGGTATCGAGAACCGTACATACTTCGCTGATGCTTTCCCTTTGCGCAGGCGTATTGTTCGGCGCGGCGGGTATTGTTTTTGCACCGGTAATGCTGCGGCTTTTACAGACGCCGGAGAATATTTTCGGGCAGTCTCTGGGATATATGCGGATCTATTTTGCGGCAACGCCCGCCAATCTGTTTTATATAATGGGGGCGGGTATCCTGCGGGCGGCGGGGGATTCCAGAAGGCCCTTATATTTTCTGATCGTAAGCTGCCTTGCCAATATTCCGCTGGATTTTCTTTTTGTGGCGGGGTTTCAGATGGGAGCGGAGGGGGCTGCCATTGCGACGGTACTCTCCCAGATCCTGAGCGCGGTCATGGTGTTTGCGGTGCTCTGCAGGGATAAGGCGTGCTACGGGCTGATTCCCGGGGAGCTTCTCCATTGTTCCGGGGATATTATGAAACGGGTGCTGCGGATCGGGATTCCCGCAGGACTTCAGTCCGTAACTTACGGGCTTTCCAACGGTGTGATCCAGTCGAAGGTGAACAGCTTCGGAACGGACAATATCGCGGCATGGTCAGCCTACACCAAGCTGGACGGGCTTTACTGGATGACCGTATCGGCAATGGGGATCGCGGTGACTACTTTCGTGGGACAGAATCTGGGCGCGGGAAAAATGGACCGGGTAAAGAAATCCATGTGGGAATGCATGGGGATGACGGTGGTAATGGCAGGGCTGATCAGCATTTTCTTCTATGCATTTGCCGATTTCTTTTTCGGTATTTTTGTGGAAGATGCGGGAGTGATCTCACTGGGGGTATCCCAGCTTCACTTCCTGACCAGATTTTATGTGATCTATGTTGTGGTGGAGATCCTTTCGGGGACGCTGCGGGGACTTGAGTGTGTGGTGGTGCCGACGATCATCAGCATCCTGCTGGTATGCGGGCTGAGAGTCCTCTGGATCGTGGCGGCGCTGCCTGTCAGCAATACAATGGAAACCGTGATGATGAGTTATCCGATCACATGGATGGCAGCGGCCGTCGCCTTTATTTTATACTATAATTATTATATGAAGAAAAACGGAAACACGGACGGATAACCTGTTTCGCGAAGGGAAAATACGGCGGGCTCTTCCGGAAATAAAGCGGAAGGGAAAACGATGCGGGAGCAGAGTCTCAAAGAGCAGGTATGGCATCGGGGGTCAGAGAATGTAAAGTGCCCGGGAAATAGTGATTCGGGAAATATAACGCTCCGGGGAGTTAATGCCCCGGAAAGTATAGCCCTCCGGAGCAGCAGTGCAGGGACGGAGAATCAGATATCCGCAAGCAGTCCAACCGGACAGTGATCGGAGCCGGTGACATCCTTGTAGATCAGGGCGTCTTTTAGATTGCTGCGAAGCGCCCCGGATGCCAGAAAATAGTCGATACGCCACCCTGCGTTCTTCTCCCGGGCATGGAAACGGTAGGACCACCAGGAATAGGCGCCTTCCAGTTCCGGATAAAAGAAGCGGAAGGTATCGATAAAGCCCGCTTTTACAAGGGCGGAGAATTTTGCCCGCTCTTCATCCGTAAAACCGGCATTTTTGCGGTTGGTCTTCGGATTTTTCAGGTCGATCTCCTGATGGGCAACGTTCAGGTCGCCGCAGAAGATGACGGGTTTTTTCTCTTCGAGTTTTTTCAGATAAGAAAGAAAATCGTCTTCCCATTCCATGCGGTAGGAGAGGCGTTTTAATTCATCCTGAGAATTAGGGGTATAGACGGTGACCATATAGAAGGCTTCAAACTCCAGCGTGATAACGCGGCCTTCGTGATCGTGTTTTTCAATGCCGATGCCGTAGGAGACGGAAAGGGGTTTTTCTTTGGTAAAGACGGCAGTGCCGGAGTAGCCCTTTTTTTCCGCGTAATTCCAGTATTGATGATAGCCGGGAAGATCAAGGGAGATCTGCCCTGACTGCAGTTTGGATTCCTGTATACAGAAAATATCGGCATCTTCTTTTGTGACAAAATCGATAAAGCCCTTTCCGATGCAGGCGCGCAGGCCGTTGACGTTCCAGGAGATAAATTTTTTCATGATAGTACCATGCCTTTCTTTCAGATACAGGTATCTTATCACAGAAAGAGGGAAAAGGCGAGGGGGTTTGGGTTGGAGATTGTGGTGAAAGACAGCTTTGGCGCATTGGACAAAAGGATAGAACTGAGGCTGCCGCAGCGGGGAGGAGGTAAATGATGGATTTTAAGGAAAAGCGGGAAAAAGCATATGCATGGGCGGAGGCGCTTTGCGGATATGCGGGGGCGGATAAGGCGTTTTTACAGGATTTCTGGGAGAGATTGACCGATGATCCGGAGATTTACGAGGAGTTTGTCTATTATCTGGAGCATCAGGACTTTCTGTGCAAGGTGAAGATTGAGGGGTACGGGCTTGTGGATCTGATGGTTTTTCAGATCGATCATTTCCGGGCGGTCATGGATCAGGATGTGGCGGATATGCGGTTTAATAAGGATAAGATGCTGCTGATGGCTTTTAACAGCCTGCTGCAGATGCGGAGGGACCCTGCGCCCTTTGTGCGGATGATGCAGGGGCAGACGGGGACGGACAGGCAGTGAGGATTGCCTTAGCAATGATGGCGGAAAGCAGTGGGATAAAGGGGAGGGACGATGTGCCGGAGAGGCGAAAATCTTGCCCTGACTATATCGGGCAGTATAAAAATGCGGAATATAGTACACAGGCTGAGATTTTCGCAATTTATTTTTGTATGATATGATCACGGCTTTATATTTCCATAGCGGACGGCAAGCTTGACCAGCAGCCGTGTCACTGTCTCCATGGACTGGATGCAGGCGTATTCAAAGCGGCTGTGGTAATTGGCGCCGCCGGTGCACAGGTTCGGGCAGGGCAGGCCCATATAGGAGAGCCGGGAACCGTCGGTACCGCCCCTGACAGGGGTGATCTTCGGCTCAACGCCCAGTTCACGCAGTGCGCTGCAGGCATTTTCCATCAGGTGTGCATGGGGCGCAAGGGCTTCCTTCATATTATAATAGGAATCAGTCATTTCCACGGTGACTGTGCCCGCGCCGTATTTCCGGTTCAGAAAATCGGCACAGCCGATAAACAGTTCTTTTTTCTGCTCGAATAATACCTTGTCGTGGTCACGGATAATGTATTCGGCTGTTGTTTCCTCCACATCCCCGCTGATGCCGTCTATATGAAAGAAGCCTTCCCTGTTTTCGGTGTACATGGGATTCTGGAAAACAGGCAGAAGGTTCTGGAATTCCTGAGCGATCAGGATGGAGTTCACCATTTTGCCTTTGGCGCTGCCGGGATGGACATTGCGCCCGTGGACAATGAGTTTTGCTCCTGCCGCATTGAAAGTCTCATCTTCCAGTTCTCCCAGTTCCCCGCCGTCTACGGTATAGGCAAAGTCCGCGCCGAAAAGTGCCACATCAAAATGGTCGGCGCCTTCTCCGATCTCTTCATCGGGCGTAAAGCCGATCCGGATTTTGCCGTGGGGAAGTTCGGGGTGGGTGAGCAGATGCTCCGCCATAGCCATAATTTCCGCAACACCGGCCTTATCGTCAGCCCCTAACAGCGTAGTGCCGTCCGTGACGATCAGGTCTTTTCCCGCAAGTTCTTTCAGTTCCGGAAAGTCGGAGACGGAAAGGCGGATGGACTTTGCTTCGTTCAGCAAAATGTCGTTGCCGTCATAGTTTTCCACGATCCGGGGTTTTACGTCCGCGCCGGTAACGGCAGGGGCCGTGTCCATATGGGCGATAAAGCCGAGGACGGGACTTTGTTCACAGCCTGCAGAGGCGGGAACGGAGGCATATACATAACAGTGTTCTTCATCGTAGGTGATGTCCGAAGCCCCCATCCGGGTGAGCTGGGAAACTAAAAGCTTTGCCAGATCGCGCTGTTTCGCGCTGCTGGGGGTTACGCCTGCGGTCTCGCAGGACTGGGTGTCTATCTTGACATACTGCAGAAAATTTTCAATCGTTTTCGTCATCTTATTTCTTATTCCTTTCGTTTTCCGGGACAAAATCAGCAATAGAAAATTATTTTTTACATTCTTTTACATCGAGAAACCCGCCGCTGCGGGGCGGCGGGCTGTATTTAACATAAGGCTGCCCGTGGAACGATCAGCCGCCGGTCACAGATTCGCCGGGACTTTATATCCGGTTCATACTGCGATCGCCGGATGCGGGCACGTTTTATCATTAGCCGAACAGACTGAGCGCCGCTTCATCCGCCACAATGTAGACATTCTTGTGATACTGCAGGATGGAAGCCGGGAGGGCAGGCGTTACCGGGCCATAGACGGCGTCTCTGAGCGCCTGTGCCTTCTCTTTGCCGCTTGCCACGAGCAGAACCCTTTTTGCCTGCATGATCGTCTTGATACCCATGGTGTACGCCTGACGGGGCACATCCTCCTTCTTTTCAAAGAAGCGTTTATTGGCTTCGATCGTGCTGGGAGTCAGGTCAACACAGTGTGTCTCCAAAGAGAAATGGTCGTCGGGTTCGTTGAAACCAATATGGCCGTTTTGGCCCAGCCCAAGAAGCTGCAGATCGATGCCGCCTACCTGATGGATGATCTCATTGTAGCGGCTGCAGGCCTTTTCGCTGTCAGGCTCCGTGCCGTCCGGCAGGAAAGAGCGGCCTTCAGGTATATTCACATGTTTAAAAAGGTTTTCCCGCATAAAATAATAATAACTCTGGTCGTTGTCCCTCGGAAGCCCCTTGTATTCGTCCAGATTGACAGTGGTTACTTCGGAAAAGTCCAGATCCCCCTTGTTGTACCATTCAACCAGCTGTTTGTAAGCGCCGATCGGGGTGGAACCTGTCGCAAGTCCCAGTACACAGTCGGGCTTCAGGATAACCTGGGCAGAGATGATGTTCGCCGCCTTACGGCTCATATCGTCATAATCTTTTGCTCTGTAGATCCTCATTTCAAAACCTCCCTTGGATTTAAAGTTAGTGTATGAATATTACTCTTATTTAAAAGTACCAAATCCTGGCAGGAAAAGCAAGTTGATGTGGTAATATTTATGAAATTAGGGTATACTTAGGGTGTCATATGTGCTGAAGCGGAATGATCGGGCAGGAGCTTTCATCTCTGTCGGATCAGGCGACGGTTAAATAGTATGTCAGGCGGCGGATGCAGAGAGCCGGCAGGTTCATCTCCGGACGGACCGGGAGCCGGTTAGGCGGTACCGCATCCTGAAATATACAGGGTGTATCAGAAACAGAAGAATATGCGGGATCGGAGGGGAAAGGATATGTTATTTAGAGGCGGCAGGGTATTTACGGGAGAAAAATTTGAGCAGACGGACGTCAGAGTGGAGGATGGAAAGATCGAAAAGGTCGGCGCGGGGCTTTCGGAAAAGGCAGGGGAGGAAGTGATCGAACTGGGTGAGGATCTCCTGATCCCGGGATTTATCGATCTGCATACGCATGGCTGTATGGGCTATGACTTTTCCACGGCGGACAGAGAAGAAATCGATAAAATGTGCGCGTTCTATTTCAGCAAAGGTATTACTTCCGTTGCAGGAACGACCATGACAATGGGATATGAGGATTACAAAAAAGCGGCGGAGACGATCGGGGATTATATGGAGCAGGTGGAGAACCACAATCTGATCGGTATCAATATGGAAGGACCCTTCCTTTCCGCGGCGAAAAAGGGCGCCCATGATCCGCAGTATATCATAGACGTTTCCCAGGAAAAGATGGATGAGTTAAATAAGCTGGCAAGGGGGCACTTCCTGATTGTGGATGTGGCGCCGGAGCGCCCGGGGGCAATAGAATTTATCGAAAGAAACAGTAAGGACTTTGTGATTTCCGTGGCGCATACGGCGGCGGACTATGAAAAGGCAATGGAGGCTTTTGGCGCGGGGGCGACGGAAGTGACCCATCTGTTTAACGCCATGAACGGGCTTGGACACAGAGATCCCGGCGTGCCGGGGGCGGCTTTTGCATCCGGGGCGAATGTTGAGATGATCTGCGACGGCATCCATATCCATCCGACGGTCATGAAGATGGTGTATCGGATGATGGGGGATCACCTGATGGTCATCTCGGATTCCATGAGTGCCGCGGGGCTGCAGGACGGCGAGTATGTGCTTGGCGGCCTGCCTGTCTATGTAAAGGAGGGGAAGGCAACTTTAAAGGACGGCACGATAGCCGGTTCCACCACGGATATGCTGAAGGAGATGGGCGTCTGGATGGATCAGTGCGGCCTGACCATGGAGGAGATCCTGCCCTGTATGACCATCCATCAGGCGGTGGCGGTGCGCATGGAGGATAAGATCGGCAGCATTGAGTGCGGGAAGGCGGCGGATCTGGTGGTGATAAGCCCAGAGAGGGAAATTCGGGCGGTCTATAAGAACGGCGTGAAAAAAATATAGAGTACAGACACTGTTTGGTAAAACGGAAGGGAAAAGCAGGAAGGCAAAGAAGGATAAGAAGGATCAAACCAACAGAAAGAACAGGAGAGCATTGTGAAAAATATTATCTTTGATATCGGCAGTGTGCTGATCGGATACAGATGGAAAGATATGTGTCTGGAAGCGGGCTGGGAGGAAGAGAAGGCGGAAAAGATCGGCAGGGGCTTTTTTGACAGTCCCCTGTGGCCCGATTTTGATGCCGGGCTTGTCACGACACAGGATATGATCGGGAGCGTTGTCGGAAAGTATCCGGATCTGGAGGAGGACGCCCGCTGGTTTATCGGAAGCGGAAAGAAAATGGTGACAGAGCGGCCGAAGATCTGGAAGCTGATGGAGGAACTGAAGAAAAAAGGATATGGCATTTATGTATTGTCCAATTATTCGGAGGAGTTATTCACTTTACATACGGCGGGCTTACCGTTCTGGGAACTGGTTGACGGCGGCGTGATCTCTTATCAGATCCATCAGATCAAACCAAATCCGCCGATCTATCGGCATCTGATGGAGAAATACAGGCTGAAACCGGAGGAATGCATCTTCTTTGATGACCGGGCGGAGAATACCGAGGGCGCAAGGAAGCTGGGCATGCAGGCGGTGACAGTGGCGGACGGTTCGGAGGAGTTTTTGGAAGAGGAACTCGGGAAACTGCTGGCGGAGTAAAAGAGCTGCGGCTGCATAGCGTGCCGGAAGCAAAGGAATAAAATAAAATGACAGCCAAGATACGGACAGGAGGAAAACAATGATCTATCCATCAGATTTTCCGTTGGATATCCATACCCATACCATAGCCAGCGGCCATGCCTACGGTACGATCCGGGAGATGGCGCAGGGGGCGGCGGAAAAAAAGCTGGCGATGCTGGGAATCAGCGAGCATGCGCCGGGGATTCCGGGAACCTGTGAGCCGGTTTATTTCTCTAATCTGAGGGTTGCGCCGAGAAGATTATACGGCGTGGATCTGGTTTACGGCTGTGAGATCAACGTATTAAATGACGGAACGCTGTCCCTGAAAAAGTATATTGAAAAGCTGGATTATGCGATCGTGGGAATACACGGCCTGTGTTATCAGGATGCGGGGCGGGAAAAGAATACGGAAAATGTGATTTCCTGTATGAGGCATCCGAAGGTCTGCCTTGTATCCCATCCGGATGACGACCATACGCCCCTTGATTATGAACGGCTTGTTTTGGGGGCAAAGGAAAATCATGTGGCGCTGGAATTGAATAACAGTTCCCTGCTGAAGCCGGAGAAGCGTCTGAACTGTGTGGAAAATTATCAAACCATGCTGCGGCTGTGCCGGGAATATGAGGTGCCCGTTATCGTCAGTTCGGATGCCCATGATCCTCTGTATGTGGGAAGATTTCAGGAAAGCTGTGATCTGCTGAATGACGTCGGATTTGATAAGCAGCTGATCATCAATACTTCCGTGGAGAAGTTTATGGCACATATCAGGATGAAAGGATGACAGAATCTATATCAGTCCGCTGACCGGGGTCAGGGGATGAGAAAAATAAATTTCAGGAAGGGTAAAAGTTATGGAAAAAAAGTATTGCATCGACACACAGGAAAACCGGGATTTTCTGCGGGAGATCAGGGAAAGGCTGTTTGTCTTCGGGCATCGGTTTCCTTCACCCGGCGGAAGTTCCTGGTATCTGGGGGATGACGGAACGCCCTGGACGGAGAAAAACAGGGAGGCCTATGTGACCTGCCGTATGGCGCATGTGTACAGTATCGCGTCCCTTATGGGACATGAGGGCAGTGAAGCGCTGGTGGATGCGGCGGTAAAAGGCCTGCGGGGAGAACTGAGGGACAAAGAGCATGACGGCTGGTATGAGGGGCTGACTCCCGGGGGCGGCCATCTGTCCGGAAAGCAGTGTTATGCCCATGCCTTTGTGATCCTGGCAGGGACTTCCGCTTATCTTGCGGGAAGGCCGGAGGCGGAAGAACTCCTGCAGGAAGCGCTGGAGGTGTATAACAGGTACTACTGGAATGAAGAAGAAGGGCTTTCCTGTGACAACTGGAATACGGAGTTTACGGTTATGGACGACTACCGCGGCCTGAATGCCAATATGCATTCCGTGGAGGCTTTTCTGGCGGTGGCGGATGCGGCAGGCAAAGAGGAGTACAGGGTGCGGGCGGGCCGTATCATCGATCATGTGCTGGGCTGGGCGAAGGACAACCACTGGCGGATTCCGGAGCACTATACAAAGGACTGGGAGCCGGATCTGGAGAAGAACAGGGAAAAGCCGGATGATCCGTTTAAGCCTTACGGTGCAACGCCGGGACACGGTCTGGAGTGGGCGCGGCTGATCACCCAGTGGGCTTTGTCCACTTATAAAGAGGATAAGGAAAGCATGCTTCCCTACATAAAAGCGTCGGAGGAGCTGTTCCGCCGTGCGGTGGAGGATGCGTGGAATGCGGACGGCGCGCCGGGCATCTGCTATACAACGGGGTGGGACGGAAAGCCCATCGTGCATGAGAGGATGCACTGGACGCTGGCGGAAGGGATCAATACCGCGGCTGTGCTGTACCATGTGACGAAGAAACAGGAATATGCGGATGCCTATGCGGCATTTATGCAGTATCTGGACGAGAAGGTGCTGGACCATGTAAACGGTTCCTGGTTCCATCAGATGGATCAGAATAATCAGGTGACAGGGACGGTATGGCCGGGCAAACCGGATATCTATCATGCGCTGCAGGCGACGCTGATCCCGTACTATGCGCCGGAGGCTTCGATCGCGCTGGCGGTGAAGGAGAAGCGGCAGATTTCCTGAGTATATCCGTACCGGGAAACGGCAGAAATATGGCGGCATACCGGAGCAGGCGGGGGCCGGCGAAGGAAATGCGGATAAAGAGAATGCCGGATTAAGCGAATGCCGGATTAAGCGAATGCCGGATAAAGAGAATACCGGATAAAAGGAATGCCGGATAAAGAGCATATCGGATAAAGAGGATAGCGGATAAAAAGAATGTCAGGTATAGAGAACATCCGCAGGAAGAATACCCCATAAACGGACAGGATAACAGGAAAGTCCGCTTATGGGGTATTTTCATGATAGAAAACAGGTATTAAGATGGACAGCCGCATTTGCCTATACATGGCATAGGCAGGTAAAGCAATCTGTCAGAAACGTTTATTTTACAAATTCGGTTGTCACCAGTTCTTCATAGGGAAGAGCCGCATCCAGTTCGCCTGCATCCATCAGGATATTCAACAGCAGGTCAAAAGCTTCCTTTTCAAAAGCCGGATCCGTTTTCCAGGTATCCTGCTCGTCATAACGGGCTACGATGATCTCCAGCGTTTCCGCGTCTGTCTCCGCGAACTGGGGAGCGATGGATTTTGCGATCTCTTTGGCGCTGTGCTCGGCACAGTAATCCATGCCTTTCTGCAGGGCGTTTGTGAAGGCCTGAATCACTTCAGGATTTTTCTCGATATAACTCTTCTTTGCGGAGAAAGAAGTATAGGGAACATAGCCGGAGGCTTCGCCCAAAGAAGCTACCACGTAACCGTCGCCCTTTAATTCAAGGGAGGTCGCGTGGGGCTCGAATTCCACGGTAAATTCCCCCTGTCCGCCTGAGAAAGCGGCAGCGGTGGAGCCGAAATCAATGGACTGATCGATATTGACCTCGGATTTATCGATGTTGTTTTTGGAGAGTATGTACTCAAAGACCATCTCCGGCATTCCGCCTGCTCTGCCGCCGAGCACATCCTTTCCTTTCAGCATATCCCAGGAAAAATCATCGATGGGTTCCCTTGCCACAAGAAAGTTTCCGGCGCGCTGGGTAAGCTGGGCAAAGTTGACGGCGGAGTCCTCCACGCCTTCCGCGTAGCTGTAGATCGTTGCCTCCGCGCCCATAAAACCGATATCGGCCTCTCCGGATAACAGGGCGGTCATGGTCTTGTCGGCGCCGTAGCCGGTCACCAGTTCCACATCCAGTCCCTCCTCCGCAAAATAACCTTCCTCGATCGCCACATACATGGGGGCGTAAAAAATGGAATGTGCCACTTCGTTTAATACGACATGTGTTTTATCTCCGGCGGCAGGTTCTTCGGAACCGCAGCCTGTGAGCAAAGCGGCCGTCCCGAAGAGCATGACGGCGCTCATCAGCAGTGCAATAAGTTTTTCTGGCTTTTTCATAGGTTCTCCCGTATTTGGTTTTATACATTATATGCGGAAAAGAAAAAAAGTGATAAAAAGTATTGCTTTTACACATAAAAAATGATACTATTACACATAGTATTAAAAACTATATAATAAAGAGGATAAAACAAAAGGAGGTAGAAAAGATGAACGAAAATATAACAATGAAAAATCCGGCAATAGGAAATATACTGGCAAAGGGCGTCAGGGTGATTACGGTGCCGCCGGTCCTGATCACCGGGATGCTGGTTATATTAACGGTATCACTGGATAATTTCTGCAGCAGCATGGCGCAGATGATACTGGCTGTTTTACTGCTGGGGCTTGTGCCGATCCTGGCGTATCCGATCCAGAAACTTCTGCCGTCGAAGGGGGAAGTGAGGGAGGAGCAGCGTAATCTGGCGTTTATCCTTACCTTTGCGGGTTATCTGACTGCGCTGATCTTTTCCGTAGCGGGAAATTGCGGCAGACAGCTTCAGTATATTATTATCTCTTATTTTATTTCCATGTCGCTGCTGGTATTTTTTAACAAGGTGCTGCATGTGCGCGCCAGCGGCCATGCCTGCAGTGTGACGGGAACATTGTATTTTCTGTCCTTCTTTCTGGGGGCAGCGGCGATCATCCCCTGTGTCTGCATCGCAGCAGCGGTGGTGTGGTCTTCCCTGCGCCTGAAAAGACATACGATACAGGAGATTTTCTGGGGATCTGCAGTGTGCCTGCCCTGTATACTGGCGTCGGTGTTTATTCTGTAAAACGGAGAAATGTATTTATATGTAATCATATAGCGGGATCCGCTTCAAGGAATTGAAGATCAGAAGTGCTTTCCTGTATACAAAAAGCTGCCCTGCGGGGCAGCTTTAAACATTTTATTCGGAGAGTGAATGTACATAATTTTTGATCGCTTCAAAGCTTTCCTTGCTGATCACATGCTCGATCTTACAGGCATCCTGTACGGCGGTTTCCGCAGGGACGCCGAGTTTCTCAAGCCAGGAGGAAATGAGCAGATGCCGTTCATAGATCATTTCGGCAATTTCCTTTCCGCTTTCCGTGAGATAGATAAAGCCCTGTTCGGAAACCGTGATCTGATTTTTCTCTTTCAGATTTTTCATGGCAACGCTGACGCTGGGTTTTTTAAAATCCAGTTCATTGGCGATGTCCACGGAGCGGACTACGGGCAGTTTTTTACTTAATATAAGGATAGTTTCCAGATAGTTCTCGGAAGATTCATTTATAAAATTTTTCATACTGTTATTCCAATTCCTCCGCGGTCTTTCTGCTGTTTTACAGAACGATCAACGATTCCAGCGGCTGTTTTGCAGGCCTGTGACGCCTGCTGCATTGCTAATAAGTATAGCACAGTTTTTGGGGGAAGACAAATAAAACAATTCTTATTTTTGGCGGATTTTCATACTGCTTTTGTGAAAAGTCTATAAAGTTTCTGAAAAATATTTCTGCCGTTTTGGTATTGACAACTAATGGAAGTTAGAATATACTAACCATAGAAAGCAAAAACAAATTAGAGATAGTTTTCGGAAATAAAAGGAATGGATGACTAACACAGAAAGGAGATTATTATGCCGCTTACAATGGTAAATCAGGAAGAGACACAGGTCATCAGGAAAGTCGGAGGAAAAGAGGAGACCAGGAAATTTCTGGAAGGAATGGGTTTTGTAGCGGGCGGTGAGGTGACAGTCCTCTCAAAAGCCATGGGAAATGTGATCGTCTCCATAAAAGGTTCCCGCATAGCGATCGGGAAAGATATGGCAAATAAGATCATGGTTTAGGATTTATGCGGAATAAAAATGAAACCGGAAAGGAAATATTATGAAAACATTAAAGGAAATTCCCTGTGACCAGACGGTGAAAGTAGTAAAGCTGCACGGTGACGGAGCGATAAAAAGAAGGATCATGGACATGGGCATCACGAAAGGCGTGCAGGTGTATGTCAGGAAGGTGGCGCCGCTGGGAGATCCTGTGGAGGTGACGGTAAGAGGATATGAGTTATCACTTCGAAAAGCGGATGCTGAAATGATAGAAGTGGAATGATACGGCAACGGTCCATATGGCGCGGGGCGGTCATCGGCGGAGGATCAGAGCATGATTTTTTGCCGGAGGATCAGGGCATATGGGCAAAGCCGGAATGGGAATGAAAGGAAAGGTGATGAAAATGGCGATAAAAATTGCGCTGGCGGGAAATCCGAACTGCGGTAAAACAACATTATTTAACGCGCTGACAGGTGCAAATCAGTATGTGGGGAACTGGCCCGGTGTAACGGTAGAGAAAAAAGAAGGGAAATTAAAAGGCAATAAAAGTGTAACGATCACTGACCTGCCTGGTATCTATTCTCTTTCGCCCTATACATTGGAAGAAGTCGTGGCAAGAAATTATCTGATCCGGGAAAAACCGGATGCGATCATCAATATCATCGACGGCACAAATATCGAAAGAAATCTGTACCTGAGCACACAGATCCTGGAACTCGGGATTCCGGTTGTGATGGCGGTCAACATGATGGATATCGTACAGAAATCCGGCGATGAGATCAGCACCGATAAACTGGCGGCAAAACTCGGATGTACTGTGGTGGAGATATCCGCGTTAAAGGGAACGGGCATTGACGAAGCGGCTAAAACCGCGGTCAAACTGGCAGAGGGAAGGAAGGTGTCAAAGCCGGTCCATAAATTTGCGCCGGAAGTGGAAAGTGTGGTTGATACGGTAGAGGCATCGCTGAAAGGCAGGACGCCTGCGGGACAGGAGAGGTTCTTTGCGATCAAGCTGTTGGAGGGCGATGACAAGATCGAAGAAATGATGAACGGCTCTTTGAATGTATCCGCAGAAATCAAAAAGCTGGAAGAGGTGATGGACGATGATGTGGAGAGCATCATTGCCAACGAACGTTATACATATATCTCGTCGATTATCGGAGACTGTGTTGCTAAGGCGAGAGTCGGCGGGTTGACCTTGTCCGACAAAATTGATAGAATTGTGACAAACCGGATTCTGGCGCTGCCGATCTTTGCGTTTGTCATGTGGGCGGTTTACTATATCGCCATGGTGACGGTGGGCGCTTTCTGTACGGACTGGACAAATGATGTGCTTTTCGGTGAGATCGTACCGCCCGCCATTGAGAGCGCGCTTGCAGCGATCGGCTGCGCAGACTGGCTCTCCGGACTGATTCTTGATGGTATTGTGGGCGGTGTGGGCGCCGTGCTCGGCTTTGTGCCGCAGATGCTGGTATTGTTCATCCTGCTGGCGATTCTGGAAGGCTGCGGTTATATGGCGCGTATCGCTTTTATCATGGACAGGATTTTCCGCAAGTTCGGCCTCTCCGGCAAATCCTTTATTCCGATGCTGGTAGGCGTTGGCTGCGGTGTGCCCGGGGTAATGGCATCCCGTACCATTGAGAATGACAGGGACCGCAAGATGACGATTATGACGACTACCTTTATTCCCTGCGGCGCTAAAATGCCTATTGTGGGACTGATCGCAGGCGCGCTCTTTGGCGGCGCAGCGTGGGTGGCAACCAGCGCTTATTTTATCGGCGTGGCGGCGATCGTTGTATCCGGTATTATATTAAAGAAGACAAAGATGTTCGCGGGAGATCCGGCTCCTTTCGTGATGGAACTTCCGGCTTACCATATGCCTACGGTTTCCTTCGTGCTTCACAGCATGTGGGAGAGAGGCTGGTCCTTCATCAAAAAAGCGGGTACGATCATTCTGTTGTCTACGATCGCTTTGTGGTTCTTAATGAGTTTCGGCTGGGCAGACGGGGGCTTTGGCATGCTGGAGGCGGAGCAGCTTGATTCCAGTATACTGGCGAGTATCGGCAACCTGATCGCCTGGATCTTTACACCTCTTGGTTTTGGCGACTGGAGGATGGCAGTGGCAACTGTTACGGGACTGATCGCGAAGGAGAATGTGGTGGCCACTTTCGGGCAGTTATTCCTGCATGTGGCGGAAGTCAGCGAAGAGGGCGAAGAAGTATGGGGCAATCTGGCAGCAGCTCTCACACCGATCGCCGGCTATGCATTCCTTGTATTTAATCTGCTCTGCGCACCCTGCTTTGCGGCAATGGGCGCGATCAAGAGAGAGATGAACAATGCAAAATGGTTCTGGTTTGCCTTTGGTTATCAGTGTGTATTCGCCTATGTGATCGCCATGATCGTATACAGGATCGGCGGCCTGTTCTTCGGGGTTCCGTTCAGTCTGTGGACAGTAGTGGCATTTATCCTGCTGGCAGGCCTTCTGTATCTGCTCTTCAGGCCTTATCAGGTGAGCAGCACACTGAAAGTAGACATGAAAAAAACCGTTGCGGCAAAATAGTATCTTTTGGATTGCTGCCGAAACAGTAACATCATAATTTAAATCTGAGCCGGAAGAGACCGGACGGCGGAAAGGTTGGGAAACAATGGGCACAGCAATAGTAGGACTGCTTCTGGCGGGTGCGGTGGCACTGATCATCAGAAGTATGGTTCGTGATAAGAAGAAAGGTAAATCCCTGCAATGCGGTGCAGACTGCTCACACTGCGGCGGACACTGCCATTAAAAATCGGTTAAACAGTTTTTTCTCTTTATGTATAAATGCCGGAAAAACCAAGCGTTAAAAGCCGCTTGGTTTTTCTGTTATCAGTATAAAGTCATTTGTGAAATGTGTGGCAGTTACGGGGTTTCATTTTTGATTCGTTCCTGTAATTTTGCCCAGGCACGTTTTCTGTCTTCTTCTGTGATTTCAAAATCCGATTTATGATCGTTCATTTCTTTTTCTATTTTTTCCACATACTTATCATATAACTCTGGAAATTCCTCACATAAGTTCATAAAAATCGCCCATGCCTCTATGACATCTACATTCATCGCCGTGTCCCTCCTTTCATTTTGGCATATAAGAATTTTAATTCTTGATATATTCACTATACACAATGCGTTCATTTTTCACAATATGTTCATTTCGGGAATCAAAAGCCATAATGAAAAAGGATAAATATAACAGAAAGGAGGGCGCTATGTATAATTATGATTCTCTTTGGCGAACGATGAAAGAGCGCGGGGTAACAACTTACAGTTTGGTCAATCACTATAATATCAGCAGCCATACCATGAGTAATATCAGGCATAATGAGAATATTACAGTAGAAACATTACACAGGCTGTGCCAGATTTTACATTGTCAGGCGAGTGATATAGTGGAGATCACATTTGACGAAGAGGAGGAGGTTTTGTATAAAGATATAAAGAGGTAAAAAAGAAAGATCAAAAAAGGACGGTTTGGACGTCGTGACATGATATTTACTGACAGAATAAAAAAGTATTTTATTGGATTGCTTTTCGAATGAGTGAGCATACAAAAGGACTTCATCGACCCGGTGGAGTCTTTTTATGCCTGAAACCGGCGGTGTCCCTGTTTAAAACCCATGAAATGTTTCGTTATGCTATACGGAAGAAATAAAATTTCACACGAGAGCGATTATATTTTTGTCCGTAACGGTCAACGTATCACCGCAAGACAAATAGCCTATGTGTTGGAAAAATATGCCGAACGTCAGGGAGTGTCAACAAAATGGAAAAACCCGCATAAATACGGGCTTTTCCATACATTACAAAGAGCGCGAGACGGGACTCGAATTCAAGGAGTTTCCAAAAAGCCGCAAAAATCAAGGAGGAAACGTATACTGTCCACCGTTGCTTTCAACTTGCTTTCACAACTTATATCTCAATTCAATTTTGATATCCGATAATTCATGTTAAATAATATTTTAAATACTCTTTTTATTGACAAGGTTTAGAAAGTATCGCTTGTCGCCCTGACTTATTTCCTTGTTTGTAATCCGCTTAGCGTCTAAGCTGTCACCAAGCACTTAGTGAGGTATTTCACGAACTTAGTGCGACTGACTGATACGGTATGGCATGATATACAGGCATTCCCAAAATTTCAAAAGAAATATGAATGCTTAGTAAGCTGAAAAATGTTAGAATAAAAGAAAAAAATATTTTACTCATATAAGAGTATTGAATCGCAATACCCTCAAGGTTAACATAACAAATACCATTTTTATTTTTGTTACGCGCATATGCGTATACTGGGTTAAAAAATCGGGCATTGGCAGGATGGGTATTTTGTAGTAAATTATTATAAGAATATGATTGATCAAAGGAAGGAATAAAGAAATGAAAAGATTCTTTATATTATTTATGGTAGTGATCCTGTCAACTTTTGTACTGATCGGGTGTGGCTCTGATCAGGATGCGGAGACAATAGCAGAGTTACAGGCTACGATATCCGATCTGCAAAATCAGGTTGGAGAATACTCTGCCCTGAAAACGGAACTGGATTCTGCGAATAATTCCATAGCAGCATTGCAGTCTGAAATGGATGCACTGACAGCAGAGAAAAATGAGATGTCAGCTAAATTGGAGATGCTCTATAAAATAGAACCTGTAAATGAGACTATGTATACCATAGCAGATGCAGATATTTATGTTGATCCGTATGGTGAGGCATTAGGCAACGAACCAACAGGCAATATTCCTGCTGAACAGGAAATAAAAATCACAGGAAAAAGTGTTGCTGTAGATTGGTATGAAATAGAAATGGATGGGAAGAAACAATATGTAAGTGCGAAGTTAGTCTCCCGAACCAAGCCCCAACCCCAATCCAGTGGTGGAAGCAGTAGTTCCGGTGGTGGAAGTTCCACCCAACAGCCTAGTGGTGAAGGCCAACCCTCTAGCGGCGGCTCCGGTGGCAACGGTGGTTCCGGTGGAGGCCAACCCTCTGGTGGCGGTGACCCAGGCAGCGTAGGCATGGGAGAAGCAGGTGGAGCATTCTCAGGCCTTCCAGTAAGTGGTGGACCTGGAGAGAATGGACAAGGACCCGAGTTAAACTGGGAATAAACAATTAGGTAAAAACATGTTTCAACAAGGTTGGTATTAAATCAGCCTTGTTGAAACAGTTACACATATAAGTGTATCAATAATTTTTTAGTTTATAGGTACTCCTTTCCGCACCTCTTTAAAAAAGATATTACATGCATAAGCATATCAACATAATAGAAAATTAGAGTATAAGTAAAGGCATTAAAATATGTAGTTTACACGAATAAGTGTATCAATAACATAAATAGTAAGAAAGGATATTATGGACTTAAATAATATAACAGTTGAGCAATATTATACAGATAATGCAGATTCAAAAGATTATTATATAAGTAGTAAGCATAATTTAGCCGAAACACCAATAACCAGTAACAAACAAGCAACTTTTAAATGTAAAAAGAGCCACTTGAAAAGCAAGCGGCTCTAGTGTATAATCTAATCAGAAAGGTTTATCGGACACGAAGTTCCGATTGCCCTCAGTATGGTAAACTTATAGAAATAAGCATCCTCAACTTTGGACGGTAGGGATGCTTATTTCTTTTTATGATTATCTATGTAAGATAAAAGTGCAATAAATACTAACAATAAAGTCAAAACTTCCATTGTGTTCATAAGCACCACCCTCTTTCGTAAGACTAGAGGGCACCTATCAGAAAATCGCATCCTGCTTTCTTTTCAATTATACAACTCCATTATAGCATGAATACAGGTATTTCACAAACCCAAAATGAAGCAGTATCAATAGGTATCAATAGGATATGGTCTGGCATCGCCAGTGGTGCCTAAGGCGTAGGCGTTCGCCAATGCAGGGGGCAGAGTGGAGCGGAGCGGGAACGGAGCCGCCGGAATGCGGACGTCGTTAAGCGCCAGCACGATTTGGCGATCTCCCCGAAGGGGAGAGTCCGAGTAGTATTACCTCGGACTTTTGTGTTCTGTGTTACACATCCCCCAACCCTCTATTTATAAGCATTTCTTCCAACACAAACTATCCTCAATTTCCTGTGTCTGTGTTATAATCTGTGTCCAAGATCTTAGATTATACAAATTCTATATTTTTCAATTTTCCCAGAATCCCCTCATTTTTATGAATGCTTATCAAATAGCTATTTGCTACTATAATAGAGAAGCATGAAAGAAAGCAGGGATTCCATACAAAAGATAAAAAGATATCCCAATATACAGCAATACCCATTCGGAATCCCGATCAGAATTTAAGATTGGGAGGATAACCAGACATGGACGAAATATTTAAAGAAGTAGCAAAACTAAATGAAATAAGTAAATTGCAAACTACTGATAAAAATAATATAATGGGTTTGGACAGTATATTACATACGCTTATGGCATCTAAACGGGATAAAGTCCGTAAATTACACCCTTATTCTATCACACCGCCCGCAAAAGAAAATGGTCGGTGGCAGACATATTATAAGGGGGCAGATAAGAAACGTAAACTGATACAAGCATACAGTGAAGCAGAATTATTGGACAAACTGATTCCCTTGTACTTATCTGAAACGAACATTGACAAATTAACATTTAATGGACTGTTTTTAGAGTGGATTGAATACAAGAAAACGGTTACAGAAAGTTCCAATACGATGAAACGGTATATACAGCACTACAATAGATATTTTGGTACATCTGTATTGCAAAATAAGAAAATCAAAGTACTTGATGAAATTCTTTTGGAAACAGAATGCAACAGGATTGTAAAAGAAAACAATCTTCCCAGAAAAGAATGGACAAATATAAAAACCATTCTGAATGGAATGTTTCGTTATGCTATACGGAAGAAATATATTGAGGAAAACCTTGCCGATAAAATTGTTATCTCTGTCAAATTCCGGCAGGTAGTAAAAAAGACGGGGAAAACAGAGACTTACAACTCGGATGAACTTGCCGACCTCAATAAATATCTCGACAGTATGTACGCCGAGACAGAAGATACAGTTTATCTGGCTGTAAAATTAAATTTTTTGATAGGCTTGCGTGTTGGGGAACTGGTCGCTTTACGTTGGAGCGACTGGACTGATATAAACCATTTACATATCATGAGGGAAGAGATCAGAAATCAGGATACCGGAAATTATGAAGTGGTGGAACATACAAAAACTAACCGAGACCGTTTTGTAATTCTTGTGCCAAAGGCATTAAAGATTCTAAATAAAATTTCACACGAGAGCGATTATATTTTTGTCCGTAACGGTCAACGTATCACCGCAAGGCAGATAGCCTATGTGTTGGAAAAATATGCCGAACGTCAGGGAGTGCCAACAAAATCCACTCATAAGATGCGTAAAACCTACGCTTCAAGACTAAATGCCAACGGTGTTCCTTTAGATGCGATCAGGGAGCAACTCGGTCACAGTTCATTATCTACCACTCTCGGTTATATCTATAATCCGCTCACGGAAAAGGAGACATATAAACTGATAGCAAAGGCTTTGTGAGTGTTTGAAAAGCTTGCTTTCAAATGCTTTCAAATGGGAGCAACGGAAAAAATGGAAAAACCCGCATAAATACGGGCTTTTCCATACGTTATAAAGAGCGCGAGACGGGACTCGAACCCGCGACCCCGACCTTGGCAAGGTCGTGCTCCACCAACTGAGCCACTCGCGCTTGTGCGTTTTGTTTTTGTATTTCCTCAACGCAAGATTTATGATATCAAAGGCTAAAAGATTTGTCAACAGTTTTTTTGAAAAAATTTTTGTTTTTAAATTTTGTGGGTTTTCGACAGAAACTTTCGGGATAACAGGGAGAAGATGATTTGCGGGTTTGACAGTTTTTCCATGTTCTGGTACATTAAAAAAATCCGGGACATATTATAGTATTTAGTCATGTGGTGATCAAGGAGGAAAAGGCGGCACAGATGGATAGCAAACGGAGATTGTTTCTTGACAGCGATGCGTTAAAGCTGATAGCGATGGTGACAATGCTGATCGATCATATCGGGGCGGCGATCCTTTTGCCGGCGCATTTTACGGGAATAAATATTTCAAATACCTGGGTGGATGTTTACGACCTGTCGCGAAAAATCGGGAGGACTGCGTTTCCGATCTTTGTATTTCTTCTGGTGGAGGGATTTTTTCATACGCACAGCAGAAAGAAATATTTCGGAAGGCTTCTGCTTTTTGCGCTGCTTTCGGAACTTCCTTTTGATATGGCTTTTTACGGAGAACTGTTTTATAAAGGCAGCCAGAATGTCTTTCTGACGCTGACGATAGGCTTTCTGATGATCTGGGGGATGGAAAAAATATATGAAACGTATATAACCGGCTTGGGAATCTACAGAATGAATATCGAAAAGAGCGATCGCCGGATAAAGCGGGAATTAGAGAAGCATAACTGGCAGGAAATGGACCGTCAGTCGAGAATGAGGATTCGGGAGAACGGACATCGGATGGATTATCCGATTATGGCAGGTATGCTTTTGGCGGCGCTTGTTTTTTCAGGGGTGATGGCAGCAGCTTATTTACGAGTTGACTACAATATATTCGGCGTTTTGCTGATCGTTCTGTTTTATTTTGGAAAACATGTGGGGGCGCCGCGGCTGCTTACCTGTATCGGCGGATATCTCCTGTTCTTGTGGGAGCCTTATTGTCTGGGCGGCTTTTTACTGATTCTGTTTTATAATGGAGAAAGAAAACCGAGGGGGAAAGGATTTCAGTATTTTTTCTATTTCTTTTATCCCGTCCATCTGTTGATTTTGGGGATGATCAGGGTGGTTTTTTTGCACGGTTAGTGATATACTGTAGTGGATAGAGAAGGAATCAGGAAGCGCATAAGCCCGGATGGGTATGCCGGCGGGGGTTATGCGAAACAAAAGAAGACAGGAGGTAGAGGCATGAAACTAATGTTTATCGGGGCGGATCATGAAGTGACAGGAAGCTGTCATTATCTGGAAGCCTGCGGGAAGAGGATTTTGGTCGACTATGGTATGGAACAGGGGGTAAATGTTTTTGAGAATGTGGAACTGCCGGTACAGGAGTCGCTGATCGACTATGTGCTGCTGACACATGCCCATATCGACCATTCAGGCATGCTGCCGGCGTTGTATGCCAAAGGATTCCGGGGGCGTATCTTTACGACGGAGGCAACGGCGGACCTGTGCAGTATCATGCTTCGTGACTGTGCGCATATTCAGCAGCAGGAAGCGGAATGGAAAAACAGAAAGGCGAAAAGAAGTTCCCATCTGGAGACAGTGGAGCCGGCTTATACGATGGAGGATGCGGACGGCGCGATCCGTTGTCTGGTACCCTGCGCATACGGACAGAAAGTGGAACTTTGCGAAGGGATAGAGATCCGGTTTACGGATATCGGGCATCTGCTCGGTTCCGCCAGCATCGAGGTATGGCTGACGGAGGGGAATATTTCAAAGAAGATCGTATTTTCCGGAGATATCGGAAATCTGGATCAGCCTCTTATCTGCGATCCGGCTTATACGGAAGAAGCGGATTATGTGGTAATGGAGTCCACCTACGGCAACAGGCTCCATTCCGATACAAAACCGGATTATGTGGGCGAGTTTGCGCAGATCATTCAGGAGACTTTTGACAGAGGCGGAAATGTGGTGATCCCTTCCTTTGCGGTTGGCAGGACTCAGGAACTGCTTTATTTCCTGCGCCAGATCAAGGCGGATGAAATGATAAAAAACCATCCGAATTTCCCGGTATATGTAGACAGTCCTCTGGCTGTGGACGCTACGGAGATCTTCAACAGGAATATTAAATCCTGTTTTGATGAAGAGGCGATGGCGCTGGTGAAGCAGGGGATCAACCCGATCTCTTTCCCGGGGCTGAAGCGTTCCATTACCAGTGAAGAATCCAAGATGATCAACTTTGACAGCGAACCGAAGGTGATCATTTCCGCTTCCGGCATGTGTGAGGCGGGGCGTATCCGCCATCACTTGAAACATAATCTGTGGCGGGAAGAGTGTACGGTGCTGTTTGTGGGATTTCAGGCGATCGGTACGCTGGGGCGGGCGATCATAGAAGGGGCGGAAATGGTGAAGCTCTTTGGCGAGAGCGTCGCGGTACGCGCCCAGATCAAAACGCTTGTAGGGATGTCGGGGCATGCCGATAAAAACGGGCTGATCGCATGGATCGAAGGATTTAAGGAGAAACCCAGAAGAGTGTTTATCGTCCACGGCGAGGATTCGGTCTGCAAGGAATTTGCGGAGTGCCTGAAGGTAGAATACGGCCATCATACATATGCGCCTTACAGCGGTACGGAGTTTGACCTTGCCACGGATAAACTGCTCTTTGAAGCATCGCCTGTACCTGTTAAGAAGAAAGTATCCATTGTTTCGGATGTATTTAACAGGCTGGTGGCAGCGGGCAAGCGGCTTATGGCGGTTATCGAGAAGAACCGAGGCGGCACGAACAAGGAGTTGTCTAAATTTGCGGATCAGATCAATTCACTCTGCGATAAGTATGATAGATAAAACCGGGCGGCGGGACAAAGAACGTTGTTTTTGTCCCGCCCCGGCACTGACCGGAAAATGAAAAAGCGGGAAGGTAAAAAATAGAAAGACATAAAACAGAAAGACATAAAACAGAAAGATATAAAACAAAAAGACATAAAACAAAAAGACATATAACAGGAGGCAGGATGAGCGCGGCAGACAGGATTTTTATAGATATGTGCAAGGACATTTTGGAGAACGGGACAAGCACCGAAGGAGAGAAGGTCAGGCCCCATTGGGAAGACGGTACGCCTGCCTATACAATTAAGAAATTCGGTGTGGTAAACCGTTATGATTTATCCAAAGAGTTTCCGATTCTGACACTGCGGAGGACAGCATTAAAGAGTGCGACGGATGAAATGCTCTGGATCTGGCAGAAAAAATCCAATAATGTCCATGATCTGCACAGCCATATCTGGGACGCCTGGGCTGATGAGGACGGCTCGATCGGAAAAGCCTACGGCTACCAGATGGGCGTGAAGCATCAGTACAAAGAGGGGATGATGGATCAGATCGACAGGGTGATATACGATCTGAAAAACAATCCATTCAGCCGCCGTATTATGACAAACCTCTATGTGCATCAGGATCTGCACGAGATGAACCTCTATCCCTGCGCTTACTCAATGACCTTTAATGTTACACAGAAAAAGGGCGAAGAGAAGCTGACGCTGAACGCCGTTTTAAACCAGCGTTCTCAGGACGTTCTGACTGCAAACAACTGGAATGTGGTCCAGTATGCCGTTTTGGTGCACATGCTGGCGCAGGTCTGCGATATGCTGCCGGGCGAACTGATGCATGTCATAGCCGACGCCCACATTTACGACCGCCACGTTCCGATCATAAGAGAACTGATCACCCGCCCGGTCCATGAGGCCCCGGATTTCTGGCTGAACCCGGAAATTCATGACTTCTATGAGTTTACAAGAAATGACGTGCGGGTAGACAACTATGTGACGGAGCCGCAAATCGAAAATATACCTGTTGCAATTTAAGAGGAGCGGGCTATGTCCCGCAGCCCAACCACCACATCAACGAAAGGAAAACACCCCAATGAACCTGATCGTCGCTGTAGACCAGAACTGGGCCATCGGCAACAAGGACAACCTCCTTGTCCGTATTCCCAACGACCATAAAATGTTCCAGCAGGAGACCACTGGAAAAGTAGTCATACTTGGCAGAAAGACCATAGAGACTTTTCCGGGAAAACAGCCCCTGAAAAACCGCACAAACATCATTCTGTCGAGAAGATCCGATTATCGGGTAAAAGGCGCCACCGTGGTGAACAGCATAGAAGAACTGCTGAAGGAATGTGAAAAATATGCGGAGGAAGACCTTTATGTGATCGGCGGAGAAAGCATTTACAGACAGCTTCTGCCCTACTGCGATACAGCTCATGTGACAAAGATCGATATGGCTTATGCGGCGGACGCCTACTGTCCGGACCTGGATCAGGACGAGGACTGGGAGATCACGGCGGACAGCGAAGAACAGGTGTATTTTGACATTACCTATCATTTTGTAAAATATGAAAGAAAACAAAAGTATGAAGCATAAACGAATAAGGGCTCTTTTGACAGGCATTCTGGCCGCTGTGTGCCTGACGGGATGCAGCGGGATCAACAGGGATACCAAGATCGTTCTGACAACCGGTTTTACAAAGGATGAGGTATTCCGTATTGAAACGGCTTCCTGTTATAAAAAGGAAGTGATGGTGTATCTGACAAATCTGCAGAATCAGTACGAACAGGTCTATGGCACGGAGATCTGGCAGCGGGAGCAGGACGGCGTGACGATAGAAGAGAGCGTGAAAGAATCCGTGCTGGCGGAAATGGCGCAGATCAAAACCATGAACCTGATGGCGGAGAATTACGGACTTTCACTGGATGAGGCGGAAACGGATGCGGTGGAGGAAGCGGCGAAGGCCTATTTTGCTTCACTGACGGAGAAGGAAAAGGAACAGCTTGATGTAACGCTTGACACGATCCGGCAGCTCTATCGGGAATATGCCATGGCGGATAAAGTGTATGACTACATGATACAGGACGTGAACCCGGAGATCAGCGACGACGAGGCGAGAACCGTGACGCTCCAGCAGATTCTGGTGCGGACAGGGACAAAAGACAGAACCGGTGATATTACGCCGTATCCTGATGAGCAGAAGAGTTATGCCTATGCGACGGCTGTGGAGGCGCTGCAGTGTATTGAGGCGGGAGAGGATTTTGATGTGGTGGCGACCAGATACAACGAGGCGGCGGAGATCACGGTTTCTATCAGGAAAGGCGATGCGGAGGCGGCTTACGAGGAGGCTGCCTTTGAACTGGGCAATGAGGAAGTCAGCGGTGTGATCGAGACGGAGGAAGGATATTATATCCTGAAATGTATCAGCACATTGAACCGGGAAGAGACGGATATGAATAAGATCAGGATCGTGGAGGAGCGGCGCAAGGAGGCTTTCAGCAAAGAATATGATTCCTATGTGCAGTCCCTTACCCGCCATATGAACGAGGAACTCTGGCAGGAGATCACACTGCTCCACGACAGTGAGATCACCACTTCAAGCTTTTTTGAAGTATTGGGGGAATACTATAAAAAGTGATTTTAGAGAAATTTAAGAAATACTGAAAAGCCTGAAAAATCAAGGTTTTTCTGAAAATTATTAGCACTCAATCCAAATGAGTGCTAATTTTCTCTTGACTTGTTTTTAAGAGAGATATAAACTTGTCTATAGCAACATGAAGAGTATTTTCAGCCCTGTGAGAGATGCAGGGCGGAAAATACGGCAGCTTCACTATAAAGAATGCAAACATGTATTCTTTGCATATCGGACAATATATCAGAATGAAATGAGAGAAGGAGTGGATGAAAAATGGCAGCAAGAAGCGGAAACTTATCAATTAACAGCGATAATATTTTTCCTATTATTAAAAAGTGGTTGTATTCCGATCAGGATATTTTTTATCGGGAACTGATCTCCAACGGATGCGACGCGATCACAAAACTGAAAAAGCTGGATATGATGGGGGAATATACCCTGCCGGATGATTTTAAGGCGAGGATCGACGTACAGATCCATCCCGAGAAAAAGACGATCAAAATCACCGATAACGGTATCGGTATGACGGCGGACGAGGTGGAGGAATATATCAACCAGATCGCATTTTCCGGCGCTACGGATTTTATTGCCCAGTATAAGGATAAGACCAACGAGGATCAGATCATCGGACATTTCGGTCTGGGCTTTTACTCTGCGTTTATGGTTGCGGACGAAGTGCATATTGATTCCCTGTCCTGGAAAGAGGGGGCGGAGCCGGTACACTGGGAGTGCGACGGCGGTACGGAGTTCTCGATGGATAAAGGCGATAAGGCGCAGGTCGGCACGACAGTCACACTGTTTTTAAATGAGGACTGCCTGAAATACTGCAACGAATATGAGGCGAGAAGCGTCGTACAGAAATACTGTTCCTTTATGCCGACGGAGATCTATCTCTCTAAAGAGGAAAGCGATGAGACGCAGACCATCGATGCGGATGAGAAGTTAGAGAGCGACGTGGTGGTGGAAGAGCTGCCGAAAGAGAAGGAAGAAGATAAGCAGCGCCTGAAGATTAAAAGACGCCCGCAGCTTTTAAACGATACGCACCCTCTCTGGGCAAAACATCCCAATGAGTGCACAAAGGAGGAATATCAGGAATTCTACCGGAAGGTATTTCAGGATTACAAGGAGCCGTTGTTCTGGATCCATCTGAATATGGATTATCCGTTCAACTTAAAGGGGATCCTGTACTTCCCGAAGATCAATCTGGAATATGAGTCCATCGAGGGAAAGATTAAATTATATAATAATCAGGTGTTTATCGCGGATAATATCAAGGAGGTCATCCCGGAATTCCTGCTTCTGTTAAAGGGTGTGATCGATTGCCCCGACCTGCCGCTGAATGTGTCAAGGAGCGCGCTGCAGAATGACGGCTTTGTAAAGAAGATTTCCGATTATATCACAAAGAAAGTGGCGGATAAACTTTCCGGCATGTGCAAGACGGAGAAGGAAGAGTATGATAAATACTGGGATGATATCAGCCCGTTCATCAAGTTCGGCTGCCTGAAGGATGACAAGTTCTGTGAAAAGATGACGGACTATATCCTCTTTAAGAATCTGGACGGAAAGTATCTGACTCTGCCGGAATGTCTGGAAGTGGCAAAGAGCGATCCGGATGAGGCTGAGGAGGAAGAGAAGAAGGAAGGCGGCGAAGGCGAAAACGTCGCGGATGAAAGCAGTGAAGGCGAAAATGCCGTGGACGAAAACGGCGAAAAGGTGGAAGCGGAGATCGTCACGGAAGAGGCGGACGGCGAAGAAACCGATGACGCTGCGGATGACGGGGAAGAGGAAAAGAAGGAAAAGATCATCTACTATGTGACCGATGAACAGCAGCAGGGACAGTATATCAATATGTTCAAGGCGGCGAAGATGGATGCCGTGATCCTGACCCACAACATCGACCAGCCTTTTGTACAGCAGCTTGAGTCCAAGAACGAGGGTATCAAGTTTATGCGTATCGATGCGGACCTGACCGAGAACTTTAAGGCTAAGACTTCCAAGAAGGCGGAAAAGGAACTGGAAGAGAACGCGGAAGAGATCGGTAAGATCGTGAAGAAGGCGCTGAAGAAGGATAAGCTGACCGTGAAGCTGGAGAAACTGAAAAACAAGAAGATTTCCTCCATGCTGACCATCTCCGAGGAGAGCCGCAGGATGCAGGATATGATGAAGATGTACGCGGTAGGCGGTATGGGCATGGGAGCCTTTGGAGAAGAGGGCGAGACACTTGTTTTAAATGCCAGTCATCCGCTTGTGCAGTATATCATGGAGAACAAGGAGGATAAGAATTCCAAGATGATCTGCGAACAGCTTTACGATCTGGCGAAGATTCAGAATGCACCGCTCGGAGCCGAGGAGATGACAAAATTTGTCGCAAGGAGCAATGAGATCATGATGCTGCTTGCAAATAAATAAATATAGTTATATGATAGACAGGCAGGGGCTTTTGGAAGTCCCTGCCTGAAATGTTTATATGGCGGAACTGGAACAGCATACGAACCGGAAGTGCACAAGACGGATTACAGACGCATAAGCGGCTGGAAACCGTCTTCCTGGTAAGTGTACTGAAGGGGTGAATGCGGAACTGGAATAGGAGGACCATGATGAGTGATTATGTGATAAGCTGCTGTTCGACAGCGGATCTGGAGAAAGAGCATTTTGAAAAGCGGGATATCCACTATATCTGTTTTCATTTTGAACTGGACGGGAAGCAGTATAGCGACGATCTGGGGCAGTCCATCCCGTTTGATACATTTTATCAGAAGATGAAGGACGGAGCGGAAACCAGAACGTCACAGATCAATGTGGAAGAGTTTAAGGGATATTTTGAGCCGTTTTTACAGGAGGGAAAGGATATTCTGCATCTGACGCTTTCTTCGGGAATTTCAGGCGTTTATAATTCGGCGAAGTTGGCGGCGGAGGAACTTTTGGAACAATATCCGGAGCGGAGGATCGTGGTCATGGATTCTCTGGCGGCATCTTCAGGGTATGGGCTCTTGATGGACAGGGCGGCGGATCTGAGGGATGAAGGAAGGTCTTTGGAGGAAGTCAGGGACTGGCTGGAGGAGAATAGATTAAAGCTGCATCACTGGTTTTTTTCAACGGATCTGACTTTTTATATCAGGGGCGGCAGAATATCCAAAACGGCGGGAACGGTCGGAATGGTATTGAATATCTGTCCGCTTCTGAATGTGAGCCATGAAGGAAAACTGATCCCGAGACAGAAAATCAGGACTAAGAAAAAAGTGATTCAGGAAATTGTAAATAAGATGAAAGAACATGCTGAAGGTGGGGAAGACTATAGCGGGAAGTGTTATATTTCCCAGTCGGCATGTTATGAGGATGCAAAAAAGGTGGCAGATCTGGTGGAGGAGGCATTTCCGAAGCTGGACGGAAAAGTGGTTATCAACAATATCGGGACAACGATCGGAAGCCATACGGGACCGGGAACGGTGGCGCTGTTTTTCTGGGGAGATGTCAGGAAGGATTGAGGTATGGAAAGGAAGGCATCGAATATATGCCTGATTCCGGCGCGGGCTGCCATTACATTGCTGTTTTTATCCTGCGTACTGTTTATCTGGCATAATTCCATGGAAAGCGCCGAAGTCTCTTCGGGACGGAGCGGCAGGATCACAGAGGCGGTAAATGAGTTTTTGGCACAGAGCGGAAACGGGACGGTGACAGAGCATTTTATCCGGAAGCTTGCCCACTTTTCCGAGTATGGAGCGGAAGGTGTATTGACGGTGCTTCTGTTTGTGGTATACTGTTTAAAACCGGCAAAATCCTGGCGGATCATTATTTTGACGGGTATGCTTACGGCGGTCGTGGATGAATCAATACAGTTTTTTTCGGCGGGAAGGTCTCCGGGGATCGGAGATATCTGTATTGATATGGCCGGTTTTATCTGCGGTATGCTGCCTGTGCTGGCAGTATGGTATTTATGCACAGCCTCACATATGAAAGATTGTTGCTGACGCAGCATGCGGGGCGCGCAGCTGGCAGGTGAAGATGAATCCTCCCTGCCCGATTATCGCAGGGGCAGGAGAAGAGTGCGTTGTAGGGCCGGCCACAGCTGATTGGTATGGCGGCGGGAAAGGCAGCAGGGAAGAGATGGTTTCAGATCAGAAACAAAAAGAGAAACTTTGTAAGTTGAAGGAACTGGTACAAAAGGAGATCAGCGGAGAAGAGGTTTGTGGTGCGGCGCTGGAGGATGCGCTCTGGGATATGCTGGTTTTGCTGGAGGGCAGGAGTTTTGAAACGGCGAAGCACCTGAACTATAGTTATTCTATTAAAGGGTATGAAATTTTTGTCAGCCGGAAGGATAAGTCCATTACCCGCTCCACGGTAAATTTGTCTCTCTGGAATGCGATGGAACTGCAGAAGGCGGGTCTGCCGGTGAGCGGACCGAAAAAGCTGAAAACCTTCGGCGCAAGCTATCTGTATCCGATCTTTCAGGAGATCGGTGTGATCGTGCCGGAGGAAACGGAGCAGCTTTCGCTGGAACTGGATTGAGACGGGAGCGGGAGAATGCGGAACTGAAAACAGCATTATCCCGGACGATGCGAACTGAAATAAGGAGAATACTGTAATATGGCAAAGAGAATGCTGGACTGTTATGCTTCCGATTTTCGGGAGTTCACAAAAGAGGATTTGCTGGAATCCGTTATGAAAAGCGAGGGCAGGATCATTGCCTGTGAGACGATCGGCACCCTGCAGCCTATGCTGGGGAATGTAACCAATGCGGAATTTGCGGCGGCAATGGGGGCGGATATCCTGCTCCTTAATATGTTTGATGTTATAGATCCGGTGATAAACGGAATGCCTGAAACAAAGCCGGAAAATACCGTGAAAGAGTTAAAGCGCCTGACCGGAAGGCCCGTCGGCATAAATCTGGAGCCGGTGGAAGAAGGGAAGGAAGGGGAGACAGATCCGATGTGGAAGATGTCTCCGGGGAGGCGTGCCACTGTGGACAACGCGCTGCGGGCGGCAAAGATGGGGGTTGATATGATCCTGCTCACCGGCAATCCCGGGATGGGGGTCAGCAATCCTGCAATTATAGAGACGCTGAAACGCTACAGGGAGGCGGTAGGTTCTGAGGTGGTACTGGCGGCGGGCAAGATGCATGCGGCGGGGATCTTATCGGAAGCGGCGGAAAATATTATGACAAAAGAGGATGTGGAGAGTTTTGTGAAGGCGGGAGCGGATGTGATCCTCTTGCCTGCGCCGGGGACGGTGCCGGGCATCACCGTGGAGTACGCGAGAGAACTTGTGGCATGTGCCCACAGACTGGGAGCCATGACGATAACTGCCATCGGCACTTCTCAGGAGGGCGCGGACACGGATACGATAAAAAGGCTGGCGCTGATGTGTAAGATGACGGGAACGGATATCCATCATCTGGGAGATGCAGGTTACGGCGGTATGTCCCTGCCGGAAAACATCTTTGCATATTCTACGGCGGTCAGAGGGATACGTCATACCTATCATCGGATGGCGGCATCCATAGAAAGATAGAGGAACTGACCTCTGTCCTTTACGGGCAGAAGGCACACAAAAGAAGGATTTCCCGCATATATTGTTCGTAAGAGAATATATGCGGGGATTTTTTATGTCACAACATAAGCTGCGTGCAGCACAAAGTGATTTGACTGACAAAGGAAGACTACAGATAAATGTAACCTCTACGCTTGGCTTTATTCCGGTGACGGATGCAAAGGTTACGATAACGCTTTCCGGGCAGCCGGATACGGTTATAGAAGAACTGAATACCAATATTTCGGGACAGACGGTGGAGGTGGAACTGCCCGCGCCTGCACTGGACTACTCTCTGGAGCCGGGGGATGTGCAGCCCTATGCGGATTATGATATTTCCATCACGGCGCCGGGATATGAGACAGTGGTGGTGGAGGGAGTGCAGGTACTGCCGGAGGTGGAATCAATCCAGCCGGTCAGCATGGTGCCTCAGGAGGTGGAGACAGCGCCGGAGGAGGATATTCTGATACCGCCCCATACGCTGTTTTATGATTATCCGCCCAAGATAGAGGAGGATGAGATCAAACCTATGGATGAAGACGGGGAGATCGTGTTAAGCAGGGTTGTTGTACCGGAAACTATCGTGGTACATGACGGTCTGCCCGATGATTCTTCCGCTCAGAATTATTATGTGCCTTACAGGGATTATATCAAGAATGTGGCTTCTTCGGAGATTTATGCAACCTGGCCGGAACAGACGATCTACGCTAATGTTCTGGCGATCATGTCGTTTACGCTGAACAGGGTATATACGGAATGGTACAGAAATAAGGGATATAATTTTACGATCACTTCCTCTACCGCCTATGATCAGAAATGGATGCGGGGGAGGAATATATTCAGCAATATCAGCTATCTGGTGGATACGATCTTTGCCAATTTTCTTTCAAGACCCGGGGTGAGGCAGCCCATTTTTACATCCTACTGCAACGGGACTACCGTCACCTGCAACGGCCTCTCCCAGTGGGGGTCAAAGTATCTGGGGGATCAGGGGTATTCCGCTATAGAAATTATACGTTACTATTATGGAAGCAATATGTATATCAATACAGCTACCAGCGTATCCGGCGTGCCTTCCTCCTGGCCGGGCTATAATCTGACGGTCGGTTCCAGCGGGGATAAAGTGCGGCAGATGCAGCAGCAGCTGAACCGTATCGCGCAGAATTATCCGGCGATACCGACGATTGCGGCTGACGGGGTCTTCGGACAAAGGACAGCGGAGGCGGTGCGGAGCTTTCAGCGGATCTTCGGTCTTCCGGTTTCGGGGATCGTGGATTATCCGACCTGGTATAAGATATCGGCAGTCTATGTGGCGGTGTCAAGGATATCGGAGCCGGGAACCTGAGAAAACGTTCCGGAAGGATGAAAACTTCAGGGAGGAAGGAGACCGGTGGGAAGAGGGGAAGGAGAAAGAGAAATCCGAAGTGATTGAAGTTGCCTGATGAATATGCTATGATATCGTCAGATATGGCGATGCCGGAACGGGATGAAGCGGTTTAAAAGCTATGGTGCCGCTTGCGGGCGGAGCGTCGTATTGTCATATAAACATACAATATAACAGAGGATAAGACTTTGAATACAAAAGAACCGGCTGGAATGCCCGGCAGTAAAAATGGCTTTTTATTACTTCACAGATACCGGAGTGCGGTCATGGGATTTGCCGCGCTCTGGATTCTGGTTTTTCATGAATGGATCCCTGTGTTTGACCGGTGGCCCCGTATTGCCTTGGCGGAAAATTTTCTGCAGAGGATCGGATTCTGCGGTGTCGATATATTTTTGTTCCTTTCGGGGATCGGGATGGTATATTCTATCGAAAAATCAGAGAAATTGTTTGTATTTTATTATAAACGGATAAAGCGGATATTGTTTCCGTTTCTTTTTGTGGCGGTGGTAAGATGCATTATGGAAAGCTGGCCCGCTGCGGAGTTCTGGAAAAATATATCCGGCATCAATTTTTATCTGGAGGATATCTATGCCTTTCTCTGGTTTGTGCCGATGATTATGTCATTTTATCTGTTCTTTCCCCTGTATTACAGGTTTTTTAAAGGAGCTTCGAGTAAGTTTTTCTTTACCTGCGGGGCTTTGGTATTGTGGCTGATCTGGACCCTATATGTCAGGACGGATCTGAGGGAAGATATGTTCGGCTTCACGAACCGCATTCCGATATTCCTGATAGGGATTTTTGCCGGATGGTTATCTCAGAACAGAGAGGTGGTATTTGACAGGCTGGTATGGGGT
>Ga0137308_100797_pt1 | contig 42532 bp, 38 predicted proteins | sample Inofrocosms_June_FD_97181 | JGI IMG/M metagenome (GOLD analysis project Ga0137308, IMG submission 97181) | Mouse cecal microbial communities from Vienna, Austria - N-Acetylneuraminic and N-Acetylglucosamine D2O microcosms_June | ecosystem: Host-associated > Mammals > Digestive system > Large...
TACACAAATGCGTGTCTGTCATATGTGGGAGGGGGCGGGAAAGATAAAATTCGGGATTTATGCCTGCAGCCCGGAACAATCAACATTCAAAGCGGTCTTTACCAATATGCAGATTACGGAATGCATGTGGAAAGCACATGACGGGCAGGCTCCTGATATGGAATGACACGCTTTGTTTGATTGCCGGGGGATGTGGGGGACACGAATGGGAAACCGCAGATAGACAAGACAGCTCACTTACATGGGTGTATGAATTTGGGAAGAAAATTTATCTGGAATAATACGTCAGTGGAAATATGGGAATGGCAGTGATTTGATGAAAGTTAAAGGGAGCTGTAAGATGGCTTTTGCAGGACAGGACAGGGTTTGGATGAGACATTTATGCTAAAAAAACAAGGCCTTCCATTTTATATGGAGGCCTCGCTCTGCAAAAATCATTTTTTCAGTTTCAGGCCATCCTTGAAGGCTTCGCCAACCCGTTCCGTTACCTTGTAATAGCCATGCGTATAAGGGTCAAAAGCAATGGCGTTTACAAGGGAAATATCAATCTTGTCGCCGGATATGACGCTTTCATCTGCCGTGGCATTTACAACCCTGCCGATAACACCGCATCCATATGGATTGTCCTGGTATTCGATAAACTCACACTCTAAACAGAGCGGGAATTCGTTGATGACAGGTGCATCCACTGTTTCGGCTTTGCTGGCAGTGAGACCGCTGTTTTCAAATTTATCTGCATTTTTGTTGCCGGACTCAACGCCGAAATAGTCTGCCTCAGCTACATGGGCAGCGTCAGCAATGCTTACCGTAAAAGCGCCCCTTGCTTTGATATTCTTCACTGTTTTGTGCGTCTCAGTCAGATTAAGGGCGACATTGCCCCTTTCCTGCATGGTGCCCCATGCTGCGTTCATGACATTAACGCTACCGTCTTCATTGTAAGTTGCAACCATTAAGACAGGCATTGGGAAGATGCCTTCTGTGATATTGAGTTTCTTTCTCATTGCATTTACCTCTTTTCTTTTATTGGATTGACAAGGCTTATGCCCGTAAATATAATTATAGTTGGTAACAGGGAAAATACAAGTACTGTTTTTAGTGAAAGGTACTATCATAAAGGAAAGCGTAAAATGATAAAGAAATATATTGAGAAGGCAAATTTTGAAGATACTGGGTTCAGTTACACACTATCGCTGATATCCGGCAAGCACAAGATGGTTATCTTATACTGCCTGATGGAATTTGAGGTGGTACGGTTCAATGAATTGAAACGGTATATAAAAAACGTGTCGGATAAAACGCTCAGCAGCAACCTGAAGGAGCTGGAAAAGAATAGGCTCATTATCAGGAAAGAATACCCGCAGATACCGCCAAAGGTTGAATACAGCCTGAGTGAAATGGGGAAATCCCTGATGGGCGTATTAGACCAGTTATGTGTCTGGGGTGAAAAGAACAGGGAGAAATAGTATGGTTGTCAGGGAATACCAACTGGAACATTATGATTGCATAGAGGCGGCAGTACCACATCTTAGAAGAACGGTGTCTGCTGTCTTTTAATCTATAATCTATCTTGTCAAGTGTTTCTGGTAAAAAAGTTGGGGATTTTTATAAAATTGGATTTGAAAGCCGTAGAAAATAAGGGCTGGAGAATCCGAGAGACTATTGTATAAGAAGGGGGTGGTTAAGGCATTAACGTACCGGGGAAAGCCAGGATGTACTTGGCAGTGGGAATATTCATATTTCCGAAAAGATATAGGACAGCAGATGTGGATGGACTTGTTTCATCAGCGGAGATAAAAGCCGTAGATGGATGAAGTCAAAAAACAATACCAGAAAAACCAGAATGATGAGTTCCATACAGCAATTTTACCAGGATTGCTTGCTTAAGTTCACACTTATGGGTTACAGCCACCTATAAGAAAAAGAACTATAAATGCAGGGTTATCGGTTAAGGCAAATTTCTATGACAAAAATATATTAAAACGGTTGTCCAGATAGAAAATTTTATCCATGAAACCTTTCCTTTAATTTCTCAAGCATTTTTTCTGCAATGGGGGTAAATACCTGATATTTTTTCCAGATGAGATACAGTTTTGTTTCAAGTTTGGGCGTGAGAGGACGGAACGTTAGACCACTGTCAGGACTTGTATCAATCAGATGTTCAAAGGTCAGAAGATAACCAAGTCCCTCCTTCACAAAAAGAGAGCCGTTGTAGGACAGTCTAAAGGAACCCTCCAGATGAAGTGTGTCTATTTTGTTTTTGCACCATTTGGCAATGTCCTTAGACCAGCCCTGCTCTGAACAGAATAAAGGAAGTCCGGTCAAATCATCGGCAGAAATGGACGGCTTCCCTGCAAGAGGGCAGTCTTCCGGCATGACAACACCCCATACATCCGCTTTCGGAAATGTCAGGTAATGGTATTTCTCTGCATTTGGTTCTTCTGCCAGCACAGCAAAGTCAATGACGCCTTTATCCAGCTTTTCTGTTACCTGTTCCGTGTCCCCGCTGGTAATGTGATACCGCAGGTCGGGATAGGTATTTTTTAGTGTTTTAATTTCAGCGGCAAGATACCGGATTTGATAGGATTCCGCCAGTCCCAGATAAATTTCACCGCCAAAGACATCATCCAACGAGAGAAATTCCGTCTGGATTTTGTCTGCCATTGATACAAGGTCTTCGGCACGTTTACGCAGCAGCACACCCTCTTCGGTCAGTTCGATATGAAAGCTGTGGCGGATAAACAGTTTCTTTCCCAGTTCATCTTCCAGTGATTTTAACGATTTTGAAAGCGTAGGCTGTGTGACATGCAAAAGCCCGGCGGCACGGGTCATATTTTCTTCCCTTGCTACAGCAAGGAAGTATCGCATGGTTCTCAGTTCCATAGGTTTTCTCCTTTTTAATGATATTCTATAAATTCATATCATGATATAAATTATAACCATTAGCAAAAGAAAAGTCAATCGCTTATACTAAAAGCACAATAGGAAGGGAGGCGGTCATACGGAGGATATCATTCAGAATATGAAGGATGCAGGCTGTGACATGGAAATCATCACAAAAATTTGCAGGCTGTATGCAGACGGGCAGGTTAATGATGCTGTGAAAATATTGAGGCGGCACCGATGTCATTTGATAGAGCAGTTACACGAAAGCCAGAGCAAAGTGGACTGTCTTGACTTTTTGGTAAGGCAAATGGAAAAAAGAAAAGCCAGAGGTAGATGAAAAAACTAATATAAAAATGAAACGCAGGAAATGCGGAGAAAGGATGGTAATGTAACATGGCAGAGACGATGAAACTGGAATTGACGCAGGAGTGGGATAAGACATTTCCGAAAAGTGAGAAGGTAAACCACAGAAAGGTAACGTTCCATAACCGTTATGGAATTACTTTGGCCGCCGATTTATATGAGCCGGAAGGAGCAGAAGGCAAACTGCCAGCAATCGCTGTATGTGGCCCGTTTGGCGCTGTAAAGGAGCAGTCCTCCGGACTGTATGCCCAGACTATGGCAGAGAGGGGATTTCTTACTATGGCATTTGACCCGTCATTTACCGGAGAGAGTGGAGGAATGCCACGGTATATGGCGTCACCGGACATTAATACGGAAGATTTTCAGGCAGCAGTGGATTTTCTGTCTGTGCAGGAAAATGTGGATGCAGAGAAAATCGGCATTATCGGCATCTGTGGATGGGGTGGCATGGCTTTGAACGTGGCAGCGCTGGATACCAGGATTAAGGCAACCGTAGCATCGGCCATGTATGACATGAGCCGTGTGAATGCGAACGGATATTTTGATGAAAATGACAATTCCGAAGACCGGTATGAAACCCGCAAGGCACTCAATGCCCAGAGAATTGTTGATTACAGAAATGGCAGTTATGAGCTGGGAGGCGGAGTTGTGGACCCGCTGCCGGAAGATGCCCCATTTTTTGTCAAGGATTATTATGACTATTATAAGACGTTCCGTGGCTATCATGCCCGTTCGCTGAACTCGAATGGTGGCTGGAATAAGATTGGCTGTATGTCTTTTATGAATCAGCCGATTCTCTGCTACAGTGATGAAATCCGCAGTGCAGTTCTGGTCATGCATGGAGAGAAAGCGCATTCCTGCTATTTTAGTAAGGACGCATTTCAGAAGTTACAGGGCGGTAATAAGGAACTCTTGTTAATTCCGGATGCAGTCCATACAGACCTTTATGATAAAAAAGATGTTATTCCTTTTGATAAACTGGAGCAGTTTTTTAAGGAGAATCTGAAATAGATTGTGATGTAAACTGACAGGCTTGGCGGTGCAGGTTGAAGCTGTTATCAGGCTGGTACCGCCTGAAAAGGGAAAGTGTGAAAAATAATCTTAAGGAGGATAGTATGCGGATTCTTGTATTAAACGGAAGTTCCCGTCCAGAAGGCAACATGAAAAAAATGATTGCTGCATTTGAGGAAGGGGCTAAGCTTGGCGGGCATCAGGTTGATGTAGTAGATGTCTGCCAAAAGAAGATTGGAGGATGTATGGAGTGTTTACGGCACATGGCAGTGAAAACAGTTCTCCCGAAAAGTTAAGGGAACTGCGGGATTTTGGCGCATCACTTAAATAGAGGTACTGGTGTGGGAAAGTGCTGGCAATGATGTGTGCATTATTGTGCCTTGAGTTCCTCCTGCATCGTATTCAAAAATAAGGTTGCGGGCTTTGTAAATACCTGATATTTTTTCCGCAACTTTTGCAATCATGCGGACTCCTTTTGTTTCACCACTGCCGATACAGATTTCCCGATGATGTTTTCGCCGGAAGAGCTGGCTTCGGCTTTTGTCTTTTCTATCAATTCTATCATTTCTTCCACACGTTTCCGAAGAATCATCCCTTCCTCCATCAGTGTTACTTTGCGGTTGCCCCGTATGAAAAGCTGTTTTCCAAGTTCTTCTTACAGTTCTTTTAGTTGTCTGGAAAGCGGGGGCTGTGTCATATTCAAGGATTCTGCTGCTTTTGTTATGCTTGCCTCCCTTGTGGTGGCAAGAAAATATTGCAATACCCGGATATCCATTGTTTCCTCCTTTTGTTTATATTTTAAGTTAGATGGATAAAGAGCTGTTAAAACATTTCTTAACAGTTCCAAGGTATATCATTCTTTGCGATACCTTTTAAGTATGAATGGATATTCAACATATGTATTTGATATTTTGATGGGTGGTTGTTAGACTATATATGAGTTAGGAAATATCAGTAACATGCGTTATGCAAATAGTGATGTTAAAAAATCAGGAAAGGTTGTGTCATTATGAAAAGTAAAAAAATTGTTCTACCGTTTGTTTGTATGTTTATGATGATTTTGTTATCTGCCTGTGGCAGTAAGGGAGGAAAAACAGGAGATGTTCCTTTTGCAGAGGTAGAAAAAACAAACCCAGATGATACGGATAAAGCAGATGTTTCTGTTACGGAAAATCCCAAAGAAGATACCAGAACAGAAAAAGGTAAAAGCGGAAAAACTTTGATTGCCTATTTTTCCCGTGTGGGAAATACGGATTTTGCAGATGACGTGGATGCAGTGACATCGGCAAGCCTGCTTACCAAGGATAATCAGATTTATGGAAATACGCAGTACGTTGCGGCACTCGTGCAGAAAGCAGCAGGCGGAGATTTGTTTTTGATTGAAACAAAGGAAAAATACCCTTCTGATTATAACAAGACAGACGAACAAGGGGAGAAGGAAAACATGAAACACAGGCTGGATTTCTGGTAAAAATGAATGGGAAGGGCTGTGCAGTATTTTTTCTGTAGAGCGCAGGGTTGTTACAAAAAATGGCACATCAGAGGAAACAAGTTATTATATTACAAGCCTTTGCACAAGTGCAGAAAAATTACTGGAAACCAGCAGGGAACACTGGAAAATTGAAAGCATGCACTAGATACTGGATGTTGTATTTTCATAAGACAGCAGTGCTTTTTTGTCAGAAAACAGTTTAAAATCACTAAATATATTAAGAAAGTTTGCATTAATGGTACATAAAAAATATGTTTTATCACAGCTAAGAAAAAAAGCTTATAAAACCAGTATGTTTGACTGTTTGTTAAATGACAACAGGCTTTTGGAAGTACTTAAAAATTCATGAAACGTACGTGAGATGATTATACCAGCTATTGGCTAAAGATGTATAAGTATGGTACTATAGCTATTTGGTTCTTTATTAATAAAAAACCATGTTGATATTAAGGTTGTTAGTGAATTGCTGGGACATACAGATGTGCAGTTTACTTATAACAGGTATATACATATTATACAAAAACAGAAAGCAGAAGCGATAAATTTAATTAATATAACACCCCGTTTAGATTCTTAGAAAATATTATTGAAAAAATTATTATACAAAAATTTGGCATTTATTTGATGATGAATTTTTACTACCAGAAGAATAAATTGATATGCACTGGATTGAAAATAAGTCATGTGTTATACTTAATCAAAGTGAAAGTTATCTGATAATTAAAAATATTGGATATGTTTTTGTAAGAAAAACTATAAGGTATAAATAAATAGCAGGAAGACAAAACAGATAAATATATGGGTAAGTTATAGGTATTTACTGCCAATATGGGACATAATAAACCAATGTAAATTATTATGTGAGTACAGAAAAGCACCTATACAGCCATACTGGATTAACAGCAGTGGTAATAGCATAGTAAAGGATATTTTAAGCAGGGCTTCAGCAAATACCCAGGAGCAGATTAAAAGCCTTGTTTCAGAGGAAAGAATAAGATGGGTTATATATACTAATTTAACATGTACAGATTTAAAAGATGCGGACAAGACAAAGAAAGAAACATACCTATGGAGTATTATTTGCCAAAATAGAATTATTTCTTGCTGGTGGCGGGAAAATAGAAAGGAATTAAAATAATATGGAAAAAAATTTAAACAGGAAAGAACTTGCAATGGAAAATTTCTTAAAAGGTTATAATTGTACACAGTCTGTACTTCTCGCATTTGAAGACTTGCTGCCTGAGGAGAACAGAAAGGAGATTATATGCATGGCTTCTTCATTTGGAGGCGGGATGGGACGTTTAAGGGAAGTATGTGGTTCTGTAAGCGGCATGTTTCTTGTTGCAGGGCTTTTATATGGATATGAAGGGCCTGAAACAGGACAGAAGAAAACAGAACTTTATACTAAAATACAAGAACTTGCACATAAGTTTGAAGAACAGAATGGTTCTATTGTATGCAGGGAACTGTTAGGACTAGATGTTAAAGAACAGTGTCCAGTTCCAGATGTAAGGACTGCGGAATATTATAAAAAACGTCCATGTAAAGAACTTATTGGAATGGCTGCTGGGATTTTGGAAGATTTTATAAATGAAACAGAAGAACAAAATTAATAAAATTTGTTAGTTTTAACCATAATTTTCTTTTTTTCATACAGAAACTTGAATAGTTTTAACAAATATAGTATAATTCTAATGTAATATATTATATTAATTCCATAAATTTGTGTACCAGATGTGGCTGCCTTACCACAGAGCTTGAATCTCTGTGGTACATTTATGGTTATACAAATTTTGGGCAGGAGAGAGGATGAAGTGTATGGAAAAATTAAGAAGATTGTCCGCCTGCCTTTTGCTTGTGCTGTTTACAATAACAATAACAGCATGTGGGAAAGACGGTACCGGACAGGTGGGAGAAAACCGGGAAACTTCTGAAAATTCTGGACTTGTTACAGTAGGTTATGTACAGTCCGGCACAGGTTCAGCATGGAGCCTTGCAAATGTTGAATCCATACAGCAAAATTGTACAGAAGAAAATGGCATAAAACTGATTTATGAAGTGGCAAATGATGATTTTGACACCCAGCTTGAAATTGTCCGTTCTTTTATTGAACAAAAGGTAGACCTTATAAGTTTTACACCTATGGTTTCAGAAGGATGGGATGATGTATTAAAGGAAGCAAAAGAGGCAGGCATTCCTGTTATTGTGATGGACCGTATGGTAGAAACCGGGGACGATTCATTGTATAACTGCTGGATTGGTTCTAATTTTTTGCTTGAGGGATATAAAGCCGCCGACTGGCTGGTTGATTATATGGATTCCTTAAACCTTGGGAAAGATATGTATAAAGTCGCTCTTTTCCAGGGAAATCTTGGTGCCAGTGCAGAAACAGGACGTACACAGGGTGTTGAAGAAATACTTGGTGCGGAAGGCAATTATAAAATTGTTTATAAGGATACAGGTAATTTCAGCTATGATGGCGGTGTGGAAAATATGAAAAAAGTCCTTAAGAAAAAGCTGGATATTGATATTCTTATTGCTGAAAATGACGATATGGCACTTGGTGCAATTGAAGTTATGGAGAAAAATGGTATTAAGCCAGGAAAAGATATAATAATTCTTTCTTTTGATGGAATTAAGGCAGCATTTGAGGCAATGATAGAGGGCAAGATTAATTGTGTTATGGAATGTAACCCACTGACAGGGAAACTTCTTGCTAATGCTGTCCAGACAGTAATGAATGGAGACCCTATATCAAAAAGAAACTATGTACAAGAAGAAATTTTCCCTGCTGATACTGCTGCTGACTACATAGAAAATAGAAAATATTAAAGGAGGTTAGCATGTTATGAAACAGTTAAATAAATTAAATAGCATTGCAGTTAAGCTTATTGCAGGCTTTATGGTTGTTATTGTTTTAATTATTACATTTGGTACAGTTTCTTATAACAGTTCCTCCTCTGCAATGTTAAAGTCACATAAACAAAGTATGGCAGGAACTATAAATACTACTGCAACTTACCTGGAATTAGGAATGTCACAGGTTAGTTCAGAAGCACAGAAAATTATTGAAAATAATGATTTTTATAATTATTACAGGGGGGCATATAAGAATGATAAGCCACGTGAATATATGATGTGGAGTTCATTATATAATACAATACAGACTGCAGCAAGTGCCAGTGATTTTATAATGGCAATATCTGTATTTGCTTCTTATGGTGATGGCATTTCCTCTGCTGGTGAATTAAAGAATGGCTTTTATAATACTTTTAAAGAATCAATTAATGGAAACACAGAAGATGGCTTGTGGATAAGTTCACATGAGGAGCTTGACAGCCAGTTAAACATTGACAAAAGTAAGTATGCGGCTTCTTTTGTACAGTCTTTTGTTAATTTTGATGGATATGTTGTAATTGATATTAATGCAAAGGCAGTTACTAATGTATTGAAGAACCTTGAACTTGACGATGGCAGCATTATTGGTTATATTGCACCAGATGGGACAGAAATATTAAATACAGACAACCAGGAAAGTGTTTTTTCTGGACAGGATTTTTATAAAAAAGCGTCCTCTGGAAATGAACTTATTTCAATGGTAAAATACCAGAAACAGAAATATCTTTTTGCATTTTCAAATATTGCAGAAACTGGTTTTAATGTATGCTGTCTGGTACCTGAAAAGGTTATGTTGAAACAGGCATATGAAATACGTAACCTTACTATTGGAATTACGATTATAGCAATTATTATAGCATTTTTAATTGCTATCTTTCTTGCATATAGTATTTATAAAGCGATACGCAATGCAACTGCTGTGCTTGAGAAAGCTGCTGATGGTGACTTGACAGGCAGTGTACAAATGAGGAGAAAAGATGAATTTGGTATTCTTGGAATCAGTATTAACAGTATGATTTCTAATATGAAGGTACTGCTTAATAAAGTAGACCAGGTGAGCGGGCTGGTACAATCTTCATCAGATGATGTAACCAGGGCTTCTGAACTGCTTGCTTCTTCATCAGATGAAATATGTAATGCTGTATCTGAAATTGAATCTGGTACTTCTTCACAGGCTATAGAAGCAGAAAACTGCCTGGAACAGATGGCACTTCTTTCTGAGAAGATTAATACCCTGACCACAAATACCAGTGCTATTGAGAGCATTTCCCATAATACAAAGACATATGCCAGCCAGGGAATAGAGATTATTGACCAGTTAAATAAACGTGCGAAAGATACACAGGAAGTTACTAAAGCTGTTATTGAAGGTATCAGCAAGTTAAATGATGAATCTAATACGATTGAAAATATTGTTGAGGTAATTAGTTCTATCTCTGACCAGACCAGCCTTTTAAGCTTGAATGCATCTATTGAAGCAGCACGTGCAGGAGATTCAGGAAAAGGGTTTGCTGTTGTGGCAGATGAAATACGCAAACTTGCTGATGAATCTATGCAGGCAGTTAGCAAGATTTCTGATATTATTACACGGATAAATTCACAGACTGTTGTTACAGTAGAAACAGCAAGACGTGCAGAACAGATTGTAGGTGCACAGCAGGATGCGCTTATAACTACAGTTAATTTATTTAATACCATAAATAAATATGTTGAAGACCTTGTTGAAAATCTTGATAATATTACAAGCGGGATTGAGCAGATGTCTGTTACAAAAGACCAGACACTTTCTGCTATACAAAGTATTTCAGATGTTTCTGAGCGTTCTGCTGCTTCTACGTTACAGGTATCTGCTACTATTGTAAACCAGATGGATGCAGTAAAGAAACTTAATAACAATGCAGAAACATTAAGTAATAATTCTAAGGATTTGCTTGGTGCAGTTACACAATTTAAATTGAACTAACCATAACATAAAAAGGAGAATATGGTTTTATGTCAGAAGATAAAAGAATTTATACACACCTAAGTTTTAAAATTGGTACTATATTTATATTGGTTATAATCCTTTTAGCAGTATTTGCAGGCTTTAAGGCAGCCAGCTTTTTTTATAAAAACAAGCAGCCTGAAATTACAGCAGCGTATATTAGTGAAAGAATTAATAACGTAAGTGAACTTACTACAGCAGAGATGCTATACAGTGGTCTTGTTATTTATTCAGAAGGTGACATCCCATTAATTACTAAAAAAGGGTTTTCTATGAGATATACTGCCAATATACGTGCGGGTATAGATTTTTCAAAAGTTACAGTTAAGGTATCAAAAGATAAGGTAACTGTACATGTCCCAGAAGCAGAGATACAGTCTGTAGATGTGGACTCTGATAGTATTGAGTTCTATGATGAAAGATATGCTTTGTTTAACTGGACAGACAAGGAAGATGTTGTCGATGCAATTTCTATTTCAGAAGAAGATGCATCAGCACATGCAGATGTTTCTGGACTGTTAAAAAGGGCAGACAAACAGACCAATGCTATACTTAAAAATATTCTGGCAGGCTCTGTGGGTGACAGGGAGCTTGTATTTAATTAAAACCATATAACCCCCAGGTGTTTATATTCAATAATAATCCCCCATGCCGGCTTTGGTGGCTCAAATAGTATAGCAGGACAAGCCTGCTTTAGAAAAATGCTGGTTTTGCATTTTTCTTGTGTGAAATTTAATATATCTAAGGTAGCTTTTTTGCTGCCTTAGATATATTTTTCACACTAGATACCTGGGAATTTTAAGTTTTATAGGCATAACTGTATAAATGCTGGAAATTTGTGTAAAAATAATAAACAAGAAAATGCTTTTATTATTGGTAACAAGGAAGAAGGTATTTATTTTATGCTGTTAATTAATGGAAAAATTATCACTATGACAGGAAAAACTTATGAAAATGGGTTTGTATATGCGGATGGCAGTAAGATTTCTGCTGTTGGTGATATGCATGAAATTCCAGGATGGTTATGTGAAAGCCAGGAACAGGAGAAACAGCCAGTCCTTGATGTAGATGGCGCATGGGTTATGCCAGGGCTTATTGATGCCCATTGTCATGTGGGAATTACAGAAGAGAAGTGGGGAATAGCAGGTGACGACTGTAATGAGATTACATTGCCATTAACTCCGTTTTTGCGTGCAGTAGATGCTGTTAACCCTATGGACCCGGCATTCCATGATGCAGTTTCTGCAGGTATAACTTCTTTAATGACAGGACCTGGAAGTTCTAATATTGTAGGAGGACAGGCAGTTTTTTTAAAGGTTTATGGCAGGTGTGTAAACCAGATGGTTGTTAAAGCACCTGCAGCAATGAAAGTGGCATTTGGTGAAAATCCTAAGATGAATTATGGAGATAAAGGTAAAATGCCATACAGCAGAATGGCTATAGCAGGGCTGCTACGTGAAGAATTATGGAAAGCGTGCTGTTATAAAGAGAAGAAAGATAAGGGTGGTATTAATACAGGGGAAGAGGATTTCAGGATGGAATGCTGGCTTCCAGTACTTAACAAGGAAATTCCATTAAAGGCACATGTACACAGGGCAGATGATATACTTACTGCTATAAGTATTGCAAAAGAATTTAATATTAATATAACTTTAGACCATTGTACAGAGGGACATCTTGTTGCTGGTGAAATAGCAGAATCTGGATTTCCTGTAATTTCAGGTCCTGGGTTTGCAGCACGTTCTAAAATTGAAGTTAAAAATATGAATTTTAAGACGGCTGGAATATTGGAAAAGGCAGGGGTTAAAACAGCTATAATGACAGACCATCCGGTTTCACTTGTACAATATCTTCCTCTTTGTGCAGGGCTTTGTGTAAAACATGGGCTTTCTATGGAAGGCGGGCTTAAAGCAGTCACTATAAATGCGGCACAAATATGTGGGGTTGAAGAACGTACAGGTTCACTAGAAGAGGGAAAAGATGCAGATATTGCAGTATTTTCAGGAAACCCTATGGAAGTCTTTACAAGAACCCTTTACACAATTATAGATGGGGAAATTGTATACAGTTTTAATAAAGGGGTACAGAAGGCGGATAACTGGATTTGATAACATAATTTTATGTTATTGTTATATTGTGCAGAAAGGTGGATATATAACGCAGGTTCTAAAGCCCTGGTTAAATATTTTCCATCCAGGGGCAAGCTTGCGCTGCGTTAGAAACGCAACAGTGCATAAAATCTGGAAATACCAGATTTAAGCACCATTGCGTATCCCATACAAGCGGAATGCGGCAAAGCCATGTTGCAAACATGGCTTTTGGGCGGTAAAATTTTGGAATTGCCAGAGCCACATAACTTGTATACTAAAAAATGGGGAAACTCAAAATATATTTTTGTCTTGACAAATAATGTGTTAGTATTATAAAATGGGAAAAACGTTGAAAGAGCCAGTAGTATTTACACGGAATTTACAGAGAGCCAGGAATGATGAGAACTGGTAATGAAGGTAAAATACGAATATCACTCTGGAGTTGCAGGCTGAAAGCAAGTATACCAGTAATGTTACTGGATAGTGAGTAAGTTGTGCCGGGTATTCCGCCGTTATATGGATAGCATATGTTGGTATGTTCGTACAGGTGGTATAAAAATGAGTAGCGTAAGCTCTTATCCTAGAATGGATAAGGGCTTTTATTTTTATTCTGTATGGAAACAATCCACAAAAATAAAAAAGGAGGATTCATAAATGAAATATGAAGAACTTCCAGGAAAGCCAGATTTAGTTTTCATACAGAAAGAAATACTGGATTTCTGGAAAAAGGAAAGAGTTTTTGAAAAATCTGTAGAAGAAAGGACAGGTGAAGAAGTAGTATTTTATGACGGACCGCCATTTCCTACTGGAAAACCACACCATGGTACTGTACTTGTGTCTTTTATAAAGGATATGATTGCCAGATACTGGACTATGAGGGGATACCGTGTACCAAGGGTCTGGGGATGGGACTGCCATGGACTGCCTATTGAAAACCAGGCTGAAATTTTATTAGGTATAAATGATAAAAATGAGATTGAAAAGAGTTTTGGCATTGATAAATTTAATGAAAAATGTTTTGAGATAGTTTCTAATAATAACAAATCATGGAAAGAGTATGTTGAACAGATGGCACGCTGGGTAGATTATGACGGGGCATACAAAACCATGAATGTGGATTTTATGGAAAGTGTTATGTGGGCATTTAAACAGTGTTATGACAAAGGTTATATTTACAAGGATTACCGTGTAACCCCGTATTGTATGCACTGTGAAACATCACTTTCAATTTCTGATACACGTGAGTCTGATTCTACAAGGTTAAGACAGGACAGATGGGTTATCGCCAGGTTTAAAACAGAAGAAATAATTAATGGAAAACAAGTTTATTTTCTTGCATGGACTACTACACCTTGGACATTGCCTTCTAACTTATGCCTTGCTGTGGGGGAGGAACTTGATTATGCTTATGTGGATGCAGGGGAGTCTGTTTATATAGCTTGTAAAAATACACTGGGTAATTATAAAAAAGTTTTTGGTGAAAAGCCTGTGGTTTTAAAAGAATGTAAAGGATATGATTTACTAGGTAAAACATATGAACCTTTATTTGGATATTTTGCTGGTAAGAAGGCTGAAGGAGCATTCCGTGTAGTTCCGGCTGCGTATGTAGGTTCAGATGAAGGTACTGGCATAGTCCATACAGCGCCTGCATTTGGTGAAGATGATTACTGGACATGTAAAAATAATAATATCCCTTTAGTAAACCCAGTGGATGATAAAGGCCATTTTACTGAGGAAATAAAAGATTTCTATGACCCGGCACATGAAAAAAATGTAATTGAAATGAATCCTGTAATTATACGTTTTCTTTATAATAACGGGAAAGTTGTAGCAGATGGGACTATTGCACACAATTACCCACACTGCTGGCGTTGTAAAAGACCATTAATATACAAAGCTATGGACGCATGGTATTTTGATATTGGAAAAATAAAAAAACGTATGGCTGCATTAAATGAAGATATCAACTGGGTTCCAGAAACTGTGAAACATGGACGTTTTGGTAACTGGCTTGCCAATGCCAGGGACTGGAATATTTCCAGGAACAGGTATTGGAGCACCCCTGTCCCAATATGGGAATGTGAAGGGTGTGGCAGCCGCAAGGTATTAGGCAGCATTGATGAAATATATAAGGTTAGTGGCATACGTCTTTCAAACCTTCACAGGCAATATATGGATAAAGTGTCTTTTAAATGTGGATGTTGTGGAAAAACTATGCGCCGTGTCCCAGAAGTCCTGGATTGCTGGTTTGAAAGTGGTTCAGTGCCATTTGCACAGAAGCATTATCCATTTGAGAATAAAGAATGGTTTGAATCACATTTCCCAAGTGATTTTATAGTAGAGTATACAGGGCAGATACGATGCTGGTTTTATTACCTGCATGTATTATCTGTTGCATTATTTGATAAACCTGCATTCCAGAACTGTATTGTACATGGCACAATACTGGCTAAAGATGGGAAAAAGCTTTCTAAGTCTTCTAAAAATTACACAGACCCTATGCAGTTAATGAAGCAATATGGAACAGATGCGTTCAGGCTTTATTTATACCAGACTAATGCAATGTTAATTGGTGATTTGCTATTTGATGAATCTGGCATTAAAGATGCAGGCCAGCAAATTGTTCTTCCTTACTGGAATGCCTGCAATTTTTATATTTCATATGCCAATATTGATGGTTTTAAACCAGAGAAACTTGAAATACCTGTGACAGATAACCAGCTGGACAGGTGGATACTGGCTAAATTATATGAAACACAACAGTTAATTACCAGTAATATGGATTCTTACCAGGTAAATAAATATGTTGGATATATGGTATCTTTGACAGATGGGCTGACTAACTGGTATATAAGACGTTCAAGAAGACGTTTCTGGAGCAGTGGAATGTCTGAAGATAAATTTAGTGCATACCAGACTATGTATTATGTACTTGTATGTATGTCTAAACTGTTTGCACCAGCCGCACCTCTTATCTCGGAGAAAATATATAAAGTCCTGACAGGTGGTTTTTCTGTACATCTTGAAGAATGGCCTGAAATACCTGAAAAATTTGAGGATAAGGATTTACTTGCAAATGTTGCTTTAGTACAAGAAGTTATATATCTGGCACGTTCTATCCGTAATAAAAACAAGGTAAAGAACAGACAGCCTTTAAGCAGTCTAAGAGTTGCACTGCCAGATAGTTCTAAGAATAATATAATTATGGAATTTAAGGATATTATTGCAGATGAACTTAATGTAAAAGATATACAGGTTCTTGATGATGCAAGAGATATTGCAGATATAAAATATGCTCCAGATTTTAATGAGATACGTAACAGATATTCTGACAGGATAGCAGAGATTATTAAGGCAGTTAAAAGCGGCAGGTTCCAGATGGAAGATGATAAGGTAGTCTTACAGGTAAATGATATTAGTGAATGCTTTGATGCAGATATTATTCTTGTGACATACCAGGCAAAAGACGGGCAGCATGTGGCAAGCAGCCATGGTATTGTGGTTTCTTTAGACCTGGTACTTACAGAAGAATTAAAAGCAGAGGGGCTTGCAAGGGATATTGTAAGAAATATCCAGGATGCGAGAAAGCAACTTGGATGTGGGATTACAGATACAGTCCTGCTTGGCTTTGAAGGTGATATCCCATTACAATGGACGGAATATATTTATAAAGAAACACTTGGCAGGCCGGGTACAATTACAGAGCCTGGAAATGTAATTAAAATTGAAACAGAAAAAGGTAAAGAGGTAAAGATTCTGGTACAAAGGATAATAAATTAATAAATAAACTATATATAAACTGCTAAAAAACCTGGCTGGCACCACAATTTTTGCCAGCCAGGTTTATATGTAAAGTTGTCCTTGAAGATATAAAACCAATATGATAAAATTTAGATTATATTATATAGGAACTGGATAGTCCCAGAATGGAGGGTATATGGAATACCGCAGTGTTGGAAAATCAGGTTTAAAGGTAAGTGAAATTGCACTAGGAAGCTGGATGACGGAACTTGCAGGAAGTGAAAAGGTACGTATTGCAGAGGAAACAATAAGGCTTGCATATGACAAAGGAGTAAATTTCTTTGACTGTGCAGATGCATACAGCGGGGGAGAAGCTGAGAGGTTTCTTGGAAGGATTCTTAAGGATTATCCAAGAAGCAGTTATGTAGTGTCATCAAAAGTATTTTTCCCTACAGGGCGTGGTGCTAATGAGTGGGGGCTTTCAAGAAAGCATATTTTTGAAAATATAGACAGGACACTCCAGAATATGCAGATGGATTATATTGATTTATATTACTGCCACAGATTTGATGAAACTACACCTATGGAAGAAACTTTAAGGGCATTAAGTGACCTTGTTTCCAAAGGTAAAATTTTATACTATGGTGTAAGTGAAGAATGGGGTGGTGCAAGGCTTGAGGAAGCACAAAGGATTATTGAAAAGTATAACCTTTATCCTATGACGTCATTACAGCCACAGTATAATATGATAGACAGATATATTGAACATGAAATTATGGGTATTTGTGAAAAGTATGGAATTGGAATTACACCTTTTTCACCTCTTGCACAAGGGCTTCTTACGGGTAAATATAAGAAAGGCAGACCACTTCCAGAAGGTTCAAGGGCTACACACCAGGCAGATAAACAGATAAACAATCTTCTTACTGATGAGAACCTTGATAAAGTTGAAGCACTAAGTAAAATTGCAGAAGGACTTGGACTGGCTATGCCTGTACTTGCACTTGCATGGATTCTCAGAAAAGATATTGTAAGCAGTGTAATTACTGGCGCAAGTAAACCTTCACAGCTTGAAGGTAATATTATGGCAAGCGGAGCCAGGCTTTCACAATATGTTATAGATGAAATTGACAAGGTGCTTGGTTTTGTGCCTTTTGAAAGGCATGTAGGATAATAATAAATATTTAAAGTTACATTTATATGTACAGGAAATAATATGCAGGGCCGTTTTGCTAGTAAGATGGTAATGGAGGATAATATAATTGGAATTATGGGACATATATGATAAAGATAAGAAGCGTACAGGGCGTACAATGGAGCGTGATGACTGGCGTTTAAAGGAAGGGGAATACCATCTTTCGGTACTTGGTATTATTGTGCGTCCTGATGGCAGATACCTGGTGACACAAAGGAAACTTGATAAACCATGGGCTCCTGGCTGGTGGGAGGTACCAGGTGGTGCTGTGCAGGCAGGGGAGAAGTCTGTAGATGCGGTTATACGTGAGATACATGAAGAAACAGGACTGGATGTAAAAGATGCTGATGGAGGTTTTCTTTTCTCTTATCACCGTGAAAATCCTGGTGATAATTATTTTGTAGATGTTTACAAGTTTGAAATGGATTTTAATGAAGAAGATATAATACTGCAGCAAAGTGAAGCGCAGGCATTTATGATTACTGATATTTCTAAAATAGAAGAAATTGCAGCAGAAGGGATATTTCTGCATTATAATAGCATAAAACAAGCATTTAAAGGAGGAAAATAATATGCCATTTATTAATTCAAAAGTAACAGTAAAAATGTCAGATGATAAAAAGGAGGCTGTTAAGAAAAAGCTTGGGGAAGCTATAACAATAATTCCTGGAAAGTCTGAAAACTGGCTTATGGTTGGCTTTGAAGATGAATATGATTTATATTTCCAGGGAAATAAAGATGGTGAAAGTGCTTTTGTAGAAGTTAAAGTGTTTGGTTCAGCAAGTAGTGGTGCATATAATAAAATGACATCAGTTATATGTAATATACTTAATGAAGAGCTTGGAATACCAGAGAACCGTATATATGTGAAATATGAAGAAGTGTTTAACTGGGGCTGGAACGGAAGTAATTTTTAAGGTTTTGTATATACTCTTTAAAAAGGCTGCCATATTAGATAAAAGCTATAATAGTTATATTTAATGTGGCCGCCCTTTTTTATAATTTAAAATAATTATGGTTATAAGTTGTCAAATACAACTGTTTCTTTTTCAAGTCCTTCCACTACTTCCTGGTTAGTTTTCATACGTTGTGTAATATCTTCTATATCACTTGCAAGGTTACTGGCATTGCCAGCAACACTTGTTATACCAGCAGCACCTTCATCAATAGCTTTTGTTATAGTACTAATAGAGTCTGCAATGCCGGACATAGAGTTTTTCAGATGTCTGGTCTGTCTGTTAAATCCGTCCATAACCTGGCGGATATGTGCAGCGTCTTCTTTATACTGGCTGCTGGACTGTACAAATTCCTGGAATTCTGTTAGTACAGACTGGCTCATATAGTCAACCAGGTTTTGTGCATTTTCGGAGAGATTATATACTGCTGTAGTGACTATATCATTAATTGTCTGTATCTGGTTAGCTGTTTCCTGGCTGGAATTAGCAAGGTCACGTACCTCCCTGGCAACAACTGCGGCCCCTTTTCCTCCATTCCTGGCATTAGCTGCTTCTACAGAAGCATTCATGGCAATAAGACGTGTCTGTTGTGAGATAGCAAGTATTTTACTGGTCAGGGTTTTAATCTGGTCTACACTTTTACTTTGTTCAATGGCATTATTAAGTGGATTTAATATTTCTTCAGCTTTAGCACCAGTAATTTTTACGCTGTTTTTGGCAGACTGCTGCATAGCATCTGCACGTAAATCCATTTCTGTAGTATAATCAGTAATGGCATTACATTCTTCTGCTATACTGTGTACATCAGACCTTACACTTTCTGTATTTTCATTAATTACTGACACATTTCCTGCAACTTTCTGTATAGTTGCTGACAGTTGTCCAGAAAGTGAGGAAAGTCCAGCCGCACTTTTTTTAGAATCCCTTGTTCTTTTTAAAACTTCACCAGTCATATTGTTAATGCGGCCAGAACTTTCCTGTATAGTTTTTAAAATGTTTTTAATAGGGATTATTACATAATTGTTTATAAGTTTAAAGACAGCAAATACCAGCAGTATACAGATAATAACTGCACTAATTCCTGCTACCAGTGATATAAAGTATACAGCTGAAAGCTGTTTTCTTGCTTCAGCTGTTTGCCCATTAATAGAAGAATTTAATCCATCAATATCTTTTTCCATAGCATCTGCGTATGAAGCAACATCAGTATTGGCAAGCTGGCAGGCATATTGTGTCTTATGGCTTGCGCTGGCACAAACCAGTAATACCAGTGAATGTTTAAAAGAAGAATAATCTGACAGAAGTAATTCATATTGTTTCTGGTCTTCTGGCATTACATAATATTTATATTCTGCCAGCATATCATCCAGCAAAGCTTCTTCTTCCTTAATCTGCTGCACAAGTGTAATCATGGTATTATAATCTGTAGCAACAATGTGGCTTAATGACATTTTATGTATATTCATGTAAGACTGGCATATTTCTGCCAATCTGCTTTGCCCATCCATATAATTATCAGCGATATTGGAAGCACTGGAGTTTACATTCCGTATATTAATAATGGAAAGAATATTTGATAAAAGTGCTACAATACCCAGAAGGGCAACTGGTATAATTAAACGGTGTTTTAAACTAATATTTTTAAACATGCTGGTTACTCCTTTTATATCTGGCATTTAACTTTATTAAGGAAAGCTGCACATTTTTATGTTATAAAGATATAAGTAGTGTTGATATGGTTTCACTTTTGGTACTTATACGGTTATGGTGCAATAATTCCTTCAGTCATTTTATCAAGTTTTTCCTGAAGATTTTTGCCTGGCTGGTTATTTGAAAGAATATCTTCTGTGAAAGCTGTAACTGGTTCCCAGAAGTTGCCTCCCAGATGCTGCAGGCAGGAAAATTCTGACTGTACAAGCAGTGCAGTTATTGCAGAGGAAGCCTGTACTTCTTTAGAAGCAGCAGCATTAATATTAGATGGTCCCTGGCCACGCATTATAAAACGGAGTTTCTGGTTTTCTTCATTGGAAATCCATTCTGCAAGTTTTACGGCCCATTCTCTTTGTTCTGAATAGGCATTTACCCCAACCAGTTTATATCCAGAGAACGAAGCCATCTGTACTTGTTTTCCTGCACAAGTGTATGAAGGCAGTTTCGCTGCGCCAAAATTCTTTCCCCATGCTTTTTCTAAAGCAACAGCATTCCATATTCCATTAACTCCTGCAATAATTGTATTGTTTCTTACACCTTTAAGAAACCCTGCATCATCAGTGCTGGTAAATCCTGTATGTTTTGCTATTTTTATCATTGACCGTGCTACATCAATTCCTTTGATATCCCCTTTTGTACTGTTCCATGTACAATAATTGGTAATACCATCATCATTTAAACCAACTGTAAGCCCAGTATTGCCAAAAAATGAGTATACATACCATCCGGAAGTCCATTCCATTGAAAATTTTTTGCCATGTCTTGCAGCAATATCAAGTATTTTATCCAAGGATTTAATATTTTTTTCTGAAAAGTATTTCTTGTTATAATAAAGAAAATATCCATTATCTGCTGTTAATGGCAGTGCATACAATGTATCATTTATTGATGCAGCAAGGACTGATTCAGGAAGACTGGATTTCTTCACAAGTTCTGCGTTTTCTACAGGTTCTAATGCACCAGCTGCTACCAGGGTATTTAGCTGGTCATCTGCAAATGTAAATACATCTGCGCCATTTTCAAGGTCTGCCATAAGTGCATTTGTACAGCTGCTTTCACTCTGTGGTTTATATGTAATATTAAATGTCTGTCCACTGTATTCTGCTTTAAATCCACTGATTATCTGGGAAAGCAGTTCTTTATCCTCTTCAGCACCCCATACCACAAGGTTTACAGTACCAGTACTAGCAGATTTCTTATTTTCTGCCATCTCTTGGCTTTTTTTCTGGCATCCTGGCAATAATATTGCCAATAAAATAATTGGGAAAAATATATAAATCTTTCTCTTCATAGTCTGCTCCATTAAATTTAAAATTTTTAATTTATCATAGCATTTACAATGGTTTTTTGCAACAAAATTTTATTTGTTGCGCAAAGTGTTTTTACCAGTTTCTGGATAGTAACTACAGGTTAATAGCAGTAATACAATTTAAACTGTTGGTATTGCTTTTTCACATATAAATGGGGTATACTAAAATGGTATTATTGTAAAACCATGGAAAGGCAGGATTTAGGTTAAAATGGAAAGAATAAAGGTTAAATATTTTACAGACAAAATTGACAAACTTGAATATATAGGAGGTAAATCAGACTGGATTGACCTGCGTGCATCTGAGGATATAGAGCTTAAGAAAGGTGAATTTAAGCTGGTACCTCTTGGAATTGCATTAAAGCTTCCAGAAGGTTATGAAGCGCATGTTTTGCCAAGAAGCAGTACATACAAAAATTTTGGCATTATACAGGCTAACAGCTGTGGGATTATTGATAATTCTTATTGTGGTGACAATGATATGTGGAAAATGCCTGTTATTGCAGTACGTGATACACAAATACATGTAAATGACAGGATTTGCCAGTTCAGGATATTTAAAACCCAGCCAGAAATAGTTTTTGAAGAGACAAGCCATATGGACGGGCCTGACAGAGGCGGATTTGGAAGTACAGGCAAGAACTGACAAGTTAAAATTTATATGCCATAACAGCAGTGCGCTGCCTGCACAGTTTTATTTATGGCATTTTTAAAATATAACTTAAGAGCGGCGCAGAAATGGGGATTATTAGTATGAAAAAAAAGATTATTAAAAGATTAAAAACTATACCAGGAATTATTATGGCAGTTACATTGGCAGGAATTATAACAACAGGAAGTATTTATGCAGATGCAAAGCCTGCTTCTGTGGATACAGATGGCAAATATAATGCTGCCCTTGGACTTAGGACAGATACAGACAAAAATATTTACCGTATGGGTTATTACCATAAGAAAAGCACTGGTACTAAAAAGTGGAAACATCTTGCAATAGGTGATTATAGCTCTCCAGATTATAAAGAAGTGGCAGGGACATTTACTGATGTAGAAATAAAGGGTAATGGTAAATATACGGTTTATCTGGAAAATGCTGATTTTATGGGTGAAACCAGTTTTAGCAAAATGCAGGTTTCAACTGATATACCTAATACAGGTAAGATTACTTTTTCAGATATGGTAGTTAAAATAAATGGAAGTGAAGTGGCACGTTTTGATAATCCTGTTATTGACCAGCATGAAGATACAAAAGGAAACTGTTGTCTTATGGTAATTAATAAAGACAGGGAAAGTTTTAGCGGACTTGATGCAAATTGTGTGCCATCAGGGACAGAAAATAAGATTTCTATTTCATTTAAAGTAAACGGGTTTAGTTATAAAAAAGGTGAAACTCCAAAACCAGCAGATACACCAAAACCGGAGCCAGCAGATACACCAGAACCAAAAGCAACTAAAACACCAAAACCAGAGGTTTCCAATTCTGTAGAACCAGATACAGATTTGCAAAGACCAGTAGTAGATGAAGAAATAAGGCCTGCTGTAATTATTTCAATAATTGTAGTTGCAGTAATTGCAGTAATTGGTATTACATTCAGTGTGACAAAAAGAAAGAAGTAAAATAAAATTCTAAAATTTTACAAACCAAAAGCCATGTTGTAAACATGGCTTTGCATCTGTTCAGCTTGGATGGATACCAGATGGTGCTTAAGCCTTGTTTTCAATGCTTAAGCACTAGTGTATTCAAACATCTGCCTTTTGGTAAAAGATTTGATTTATTCTTTCCAAGAAGATGTCCGGGCAATGCCTCATATGAGTGGCTTGGTACAAGAGACCACCATGATATAGTCCAATTTATTGGAAAAGACCTGGAACTATGTACTATAAAGGATTATTGCAGGGCTTAATCATATTCTTCACATATGTATTTAAAATCGTCAGTTTTATTAAGCCTGTCTGGTGCTTTTTCACCAATACGCTCTATCATTATATTAACAGCATACTGGAAAAAATCCATTTCATAATTATTTGCACATAGAACCATTACCATTAATTTTTCGTTATTACCATTAATAATTTCAGATACTGGATAATTACCACTGTTGTCAATGACATTATATTTATCATCAGGGTATTTTTTTAAAAGTTTATTTTTATATATGTCTGTACCAATTCTTGCATGGAAGTCCAGGCATGCACCATCATTGAAGTACTCGATAAATAATCTTGCAACTGTATCCTTGCATATACATATTTTTTCAATTATATCATCTGCATTTCCAATAGCAAAATCTTTAATTTCCTGTCTGGCAGTTTCCATATTTTCATAATAAATATATAAAAGAATTTCTTTACTGCCATTATCCATAGTAACTTTTCTTAAACACCCGTCACTGGCATAAAAAGCTTTAAGAGTACTTTCAAATTTATCCTGTGGAATTGAATAAAAAGTAATTTTATTTCTGTATACAGGTCCTTCAGATCCAGGTAGTATATAGTCAAGAATCTGGTAACTTTCATCATAATCAAGAAGAAGCATATCTCCAGTAAGGTTTTCAAAATTATTAAAAGAGTATATGCCTTCTTTGTATTTAAGTGGGATACTATATGTTTTTATGATACTATATTTTTCTGACATTATCTTTCCTTTCTGTTGTATAATAAACTGCTATCTGGACTGTATTAATTTCCAATATTTTATGATGGACAAAAATTTGGTCCTGTCTCCTTAGTGGCAGAACTGGTTTGTTAAAAAAAGCTAAGTTATATTACATTGTTTATGGCTGGGAATTTGGTCTGTCTTGTAGTATTTGTTTTACCTTTTAAGTAATATTAACAGAAATTGAATAATATGGCAAGCATATATTTAAAAGAGACTGTTACATCAAATTGTATAACAGTCCCTTTTTAAATATTGTGTTATATTTAATTATAGATACATGCATTGCCACCGCAGAAGCCGTATCCTCCTCTGCCTCTTCCTGCATTATTGCCAGAATTCCAGCCTCTTCCTTTGCCATAGCCCTTACCATAACCTTGGTTTTTGCCATAACCCTGGTTTCCACAATATCCAGTGCCATCTCCGTCACATATTGCCTGGTTTGCCTTAATTGCTGCAAGTATGCTGTCTGCTTCAGCTTGTGAAAGCAGTCCTTTTTTAACATTATCTTTAAGAACTTTTTCTTTGATTTTCAGACATTCTTTCTTAAATTCATCCAGTTTGCCATTTTCCTTTGCGATTGTACCATAGGTTTTACCAGTTTCCATTCTCTCATTGATTACATCCTCAATAGTTCTTCCGGTAAGCCTTGCCACAATACTTGCAGGTGTTTCATTGGTGGCTGCCATCGTATTGGCATGGTTAATTGGAAATACTAGCATAAGAGCAAGCACAAAGACCAGATATTTGATTTTTTTCATAGTAACTACCTCCTTATTTTGTTTGGTTTTTATTATTTGTTTTTGTTTACATCTAATACAATAATTTCCAGCTATGACGGAATTGTGTTTTTTTCTGAACGGTTTTATGATAAAATTAAAAAAATTGTGTTATAAAAAGACATAATTTTATTTTAACCTTATAAGAAAGTTCTTCTGGACTTTTTTAAAGAACTATCTTCTGAAAAATAAAATGTAAACAATAAAATGGGAAATACAATATAATATATTTTAAATATGTTTTTATACAGTCTTAGAACTGCCTGTTGTATAGCGTTTGAAAATTACTTTTAAATTATTAAATTGTACAAAAATTATATTACTCTGGCAAATTCCAAATGTTTTACCAAAAGGCAGCTGTTATGGGGATGCTGGGGCTTTATGCACCACTGCGCATCCTATCCAAACGCAATGCGTGCAAAGCCATGTGCAATATAGCTTTCGGTTGGTAAAACTTTGGAATTGCCAGAGCCAGTAAATTTATGTAAAAGAGGGGGTTGTAAAATGGATAAAATTTTAATTGCAGATGACAATATGCAGATTACAAAAATACTAAGTGAATTTGCAAGAAAGGAAGGTTTTGAACCTGTAGTTGCTTATAATGGTGAGGAAACGGTACAATATTTTAAAAATGAACATTTTGAAATAATTTTACTTGATGTAATGATGCCCAAAAAAGACGGCTTTGAAGTTTGCCGTGAAATACGCAAAATATCCAACATACCAATTATTATGATAACAGCACGTGGTGAAGATTTTGAACGCATTATGGGGCTGGATATTGGAGCAGATGATTATATTGTAAAACCATTTTCAGGAGAAGAGGTAATGGCCCGGATAAGGGCTGTATTACGCCGTATTGAGCGTAAACCACAGGAAGATGCAGAGGGTATTTCATATGATAATCTTACAGTATGTTTAGAAAAAGGTCTTGTATTAATTGATGGGAAGCAGATAATACTAACTAAAAAAGAGCTAGGAATCCTATGGCTTCTGCTAGAGAATAAAGAAAAAATTTTTTCAAGGGATAATCTTTTAGACAGCCTTTGGGGATATGATTACTATGGGGACAACCGTACTGTAGACAGCCATATTAAAAGGTTGCGTGCTAAACTGGATATTGCACCACATCCAAACTGGCAGATTAAAACTATATGGGGGATGGGGTATAAATTTGAGGGGGTAAATAGTGAAATATAAAATTACAAAACGTCTTATTGGCTATTTTTCAGTTGTTTTATTGATTTTTTCAGTTATAATAGGTGTACTTTTCCAGATTTTATTTACAAGGCATACAGCGGAAATTAACCAGCAGGAACTAAAAAAAAGGGCAATTTCTATTGCAGATACCTTGTCACAGTTTCACCAGGAACAAGGCGGGCGTGGCAATGGCATGGGTATGGGTAATGGGTATGGTGCTTATTTAAGGTTTATTGATGATATTGCAATGAGTAAAGTGTGGCTTGTTGATGAAAAAGCACAAAGAATTGAAATAGGACATAAAGGAAGTTCACTTTCATATGATGATATTCCAGATGGTGCAGAAGAGCTGATACAACAAGTATTCCAGGGAAATACTTTATGCAGCCAGAAGTTTGGCCAGGTACCTGGATTTCCTTGTGTAACAGCTGGTGTTCCTGTAAGGGATGAAAATGGGGATATATTTGCTGCACTTCTTCTTCACAGTCCTGTTGAAGGAATGGAACAGGCACAGAAAGATGGTACTTTTATACTGGTATGCTGTATACTTGCCGCACTTATATTTGCAACAGGGCTTTCGGTAATACTTGCACGCCATTTTATCAGGCCTTTGCAGATTATGGCTGGTGTTACAGGACAGATTATAAAAGGCAGTTATGTACATACTGGAATAATACAAAATGATGAAATAGGTATGCTGGCAAGTAATATTGATGAATTGTCCGAGAGGCTGTCTGAGTCTGAAGCAGAAAGAAAAGAACTTGATAAAATGAGACAGGATTTTATGTCAAATATTTCACATGAATTAAGGACACCCGTTACTGTTATTAAAGGGTCTTTGGAGGTGCTTTGCCAGGGGCTTGTTACTGGCGGAGAAGAAAAAGAATATTTACACCAGATGTTTGCTGATATTTCACAGCTGCAACGGCTTGTAAATGACCTGCTTGAACTTTCAAGGCTGCAGAATATAAGCTTTAAAATAGAGAAAACGAAAATAAACCTTACAGATGTTTTAAATGAGTCCATACGTTCTATAAGACAGCTAGCATCAAAGAAAAATATAGTTATGAATTTAAGTGGGAGTGTACAGCCATTTCCCTTCTATGGCGATTATGGAAGGATAAGGCAGATGTTTACCATTGTACTGGATAATGCTGTAAAATTTTCTCCGGATGGCAGCTGTATAGATATAAAAATACAGTCTGTTAATAGTAAATATGTAATTGTAATTTCAGATTATGGAAAAGGTATTCCTGCTGGTGATATTCCACATGTTTTTGAACGTTTTTACAGGGAACAGTCTGGGCAGAACAAAAATGGCAGTGGCCTGGGGCTTTCTATAGCAAAACAGATTGCACAACGGCATAATACAGTAATAGAGTGTGAAAGTGAATATGGCAAAGGTACAAGTTTTATATTTACATTTCCTGGAGGGGTGTAAATATTACATCTTGTATAATAATACCCTTTTTTGTAAATAGTTATTTAAAGGAAGCTTTTTAGCGAAAGGAGTACCAGAAGTGTACTATATTGTTATTAATGGTGAAATTAAAAAAACTGAAGAACAAAATTTCTGGGATTGTGATAATGGAATATGTGTAGTTAAACTTTCAGAGTGGAATGAAAGCCCCGGGCTTAGGGAGAAGTCAGGTATATGGCATAAAGCAGATAAAATACATTTCTGTAAAATAGAAACACATACAGATTATATGTTTGGTACATTCCGGGTACCATCTAAAATTAAAGGATGCAGGGATACAACATTTGCAATTTATATAACAGAAAAAAGGGTTGTGATACTTGATGATGATGGAGAAGTACAGGAGGCAGTAAAATGCCTGGCGGCAGGACCGTTACGCAGGAATTACAGCCTTAAGCGTTTTATATATGATTTTCTACTTTCATTTATCAATGAAGACCTTTTATTTTTAGAAAAACTTGAAAGGGATATTGCAGTTATTGAAGAGGATGTTCTGGCAGGACGTGCAGAGAAATTCAGTTACAGGATGTTATATTTAAAGAAAGTTATAGCAAAATTTTACCATTATTATATACAGCTTAAGGTTATAGGAGATGAAATGGCTGCTAATGAAAATGGTTTTTTTAGTGAAAATGATGTGAAAATATTTAATATGTATGCTTCTAAAATGGAGAGGCTCGCAGATGAAACACAGCTTTTAAGGGAATATGCAATGCAGGTACAGGATGTGTACCAGTCAGAAATAGAAATAAGACAGAATGATGTTATGAAAGTCCTTACTATAGTAACTACAATATTTCTGCCTCTGACTTTAATAGCAGGCTGGTATGGCATGAATTTTAAATATATGCCAGAAATAGAGTACCAGTATGCATATCCTGTTGTTATAGCAGCAAGTATATTAATAGTTGCTGCCAGCCTTTTTTATTTCAGAAAGAAAAAGTTCTGGTAAGTGTTATAATGAATAATGTATTAAAACCTGTCATAGCATAAAGTAAGGCTATATTATATTTATTTAAGGAGATATATGAGGCGTAAATTCTTTATTGTATGCCTTGCTTTACTTGTGCTGCTTTTTGTAATATTTCCTGATATTACAAGTAAAGGGGCAGAGAGCGGGCTTCTGCTTTGGTTTAATGTAATAATTCCTTCTTTATGCCCTTTTATGATTATTTCTACAATGCTTGTCAGGTTAAATGTTACAAGTTATATAAGCAATATGTTTTATCCTTTGCTCCATAAAGTTTTTAAACTTTCAAAAGATGGATGTTATCCTGCGGTTATTGGCATGTTATCAGGTTACCCTCTGGGTGCTAAAACTGTTGCGGATTTATATAAAATGGGCGCATTTTCAAGAAAAGAAGCACAATATGTACTTGGGTTCTGCAATAATGCAAGCCCGATGTTTTTACTTGAATATATTGGTGTAAAATGCCTGGACCTTGGCCAGCCTGTACTTATGCTGGCAGTAGTTTATTTATCTGCATTTATTAATGCATTTCCATTATTTTACCATCCTGCCAGTGGAATTTCTGGTAATAAAGACAAATATCTGCAGAAAAAGAATTATTCCATGATGGAAGCACTTGATGACAGTATATTAAGTTCAGCAGTTACTCTTGTAAAAGTTGGTGGTTATATAATACTTTTTTCAATTCTGGCAGAACTTTTGCAGAGTATGGCAGCAGTAAGTGATATATTTAAAATAGCAGGTGCAGGGATACTTGAAATTACGACAGGCGGAGAGATAATAGCAGGTGTACAGATGCCATTATATATTAAATGTATAGTTATAAGTGCTTTTTGTGCATTTGGAGGATTGTCAAGTGTTGCACAGACATCAAGTGTGCTTATTGGTACAGACCTTTCAACTAAAAAGTATATATTTGTAAAAGCCAGGCAGGCATTAATTGCAGCAGCACTTGCAGCTGTTATATTTTGTTACGGGCTGTAAGCAAACAGGTTTAAAGTATATCCTGTTGTGTGCCTGTATGACGCAGGCAGGCTTGTACATTCTAATGCCTGTCCGGAAATAAATATTAGACATAAGGCGGCGGCAGGTGTATAATTGTATTAATTTGGAAAGCCAGGAAGATACCTGCCTGGCTGGAATAATATAATATTTGTAATTATATTTATTGGAATTGGAGGACATTATGGAAAGAAAAAATGCGTGGAAAGATTATAAGGAAAAAGATTTAAAAGACCTTGAAAAACTTTGTAAAGATTACCGTGGTTTCCTGTCTTTATGTAAGACAGAAAGGGAGTGCACTAAGGAAATTGTAAAGCTTGCAAAAGGAAAGGGATATATATCTATAGAAGATGCAATAGCAGCTGGCAAACCTCTTAAAACAGGTGATAAGATTTATGCTGTTTGTATGGATAAATCAGTTGTTTTATTTAATATTGGAAAGAAACCTTTAGAAGAAGGCTTAAATATTCTTGGTGCACATATTGATTCACCACGTATTGATATAAAACAAAATCCTTTGTATGAAGAAAGTGAACTGGCGTATTTTGATACACATTACTATGGAGGAATTAAAAAATACCAGTGGGTAACTATACCACTTGCTATACATGGAGTGATAGTTAAGAAAAATGGTGAAAAGGAAGAAGTATGCATAGGTGAAAAAGAGGACGACCCTGTATTCTGTATAACAGACCTGCTTGTACATCTTGCGGGTGAGCAGATGGAGAAGAAGGCAGCAAAGGTTATAGAAGGTGAAAAGCTTGATTTGTTAATCGGAAGCATGCCAGTTAATGATAATGAAAAAGATACTGTTAAGAGAAATGTAATGGCAATACTTAAGGATACTTATAAAATAGAAGAAGAAGATTTTATGTCTGCTGAACTTGAAATTGTACCAGCAGGCGGTGCACGTGAGCTTGGAATTGACAAAAGCATGATTATTTCATATGGCCAGGATGACAGGGTATGTGCTTATACATCACTTGCAGCAATGCTTGAAATGGAAGACGTGGACAAGACATCCTGCTGCCTGCTTGTGGACAAGGAAGAGATTGGAAGTGTCGGGGCTACAGGCATGCAGTCACGTTTCTTTGAAAATACCCTTTCAGAACTTATAGAACTTGAAAATGGATATTCTGGTTTAAAATTAAGGCGCTGCCTTAAAAACAGCAGGATGCTTTCTTCTGATGTAAATGCAGCATATGACCCTTTGTTTGCAGATGCATTTGAGAAGAAAAATTCATCATATTGCGGAAAGGGTGTTGTGTTCAGTAAGTTTACAGGAAGCCGTGGAAAGTCTGGTTCTAATGATGCTAATGCTGAATATCTTGCCGTACTCCGTAAAATTATGGATGATAATAAAGTTAATTACCAGATGGCAGAACTTGGCAAAGTAGATGTTGGCGGCGGTGGTACTATTGCATATATATTATCACTATATGGAATGGAAGTAATTGACTGTGGAGTGGCAGTTTTAAATATGCATGCACCTTGGGAAATTACAAGCAAAGCGGATATATATGAAACTAAGAAATGTTATATGGCATTTCTTAAAGATGCATAAGGATTTATCTGTATAGGGGGAAGAGGGGATGGATGGGCAGTGTCTGGCTGGATTTGGCACAGATATGCTACAAAGATGGAATGCAGGCTGTGAAAATGGATTGCCAGGCATTCCCTGGAATATGGAGGCTGGATTTGGAAGTTGAAAAATGGGATTTATATACAAAGTACAGGGAAAATACAGGAAAAGAACATATACGTGGGGAAGAACTGCCAGATGGTTATTACCATCTGGTAGTCCATGTATGGATAAGAAACAGCAAAGGTGAATACCTGATATCCCAAAGGGCAGCAGACTGTACCATATTTCCATTAAAATGGGAATGTACAGGAGGTTCTGTTATAAAAGGTGAGAACAGCATTGAAGGTGCAATACGTGAAACTAAAGAGGAAGTGGGTATTACCCTTCTGCCAGGGCAGGGAGAGCTGTTATTTAGTAAGATATGTGGGGAAATTGATGGAACCAGGTTTAATAATATAATGGATGTGTGGCTTTTTAATTATGACGGGGAAGTTTCACTTGATAATGCAACTACTGCTGAAGTAGCAGACTTCCGATGGATGAAGACAGATGAAATAAAGGAATTGTATGACAGAGGGGATTTTGTAAATACTATGGATTATTTTTTCTGTGCTTTTGATACATATAAGCCGGATTACAGCAGTATTATTGGCAGTATAGTTAAAGGGAATGTGGACCGTCCACTGGGTTCGTTCCATCCAAGGCATAAAGAAATGGCCTATCCATTAAATTATGGGTATGTAGATGGCATCCTGGCTGGGGACGGGGCAGAACAGGATGTTTATATATTTGGGACGGACAAGCCGTTAGACAGGTTTGAAGGAAAGGTTGTGGCAGTATTCCACCGCTTTAATGATGTGGAAGATAAATGGATTGTGTCACTTGACGGGAAAGATATCCCGGATGAAATAATCTTAGGTGATATTTCATTCCAGGAACAATTTTTTTATGGAAAGCTGTACAGGTAATAAGTAAATAACATTGGGCCATAAATAAGCCAGATACCCGCAGCAGGTAGCAGGGCATGGCTTATGCTAAAGCCATGCCCTGGCGTCTTGTCTCATTGATATTTGATAAAACCACGCAGGATATTTGTTCATCTGCAAGACGGATTTCCGGCGGCGTAGCGGTGGCTACGGCTAGAAAATCCAACACAGCAGATGTGCAAATAGACAAGTGGTTTTGCCTAATTATCAATAAGACAAGACACTAGGTGTAAAAATATTAGATAAAACAGGAATGGTGGTAAAATGGTTGTTGATTTAAAAGAAAGCAGGGAAAAGATAGACAAAATAGACAGGCAGATTGCAGAATTATTTGAAAAAAGGATGACTGTTGCAGCAGATGTTGCAGCATATAAAAGAAGTACAGGGAAAAAGGTATTTGACCCTGTGCGTGAAGATGAAAAAATAAAGGCTTTAAGGGAAATGACAGATAATGAGTTTAATAAGACTGGTATAGAAGATTTATTCAGGCAGATTATGTCTATCAGCCGTAAATACCAGTATAATGTACTTGGTACTGAAAATGATTTAAAGCAGGTTTTCCGCCAGGTAAATTCTTTTGATGTTGATTCTGATACAAGAATTGTTTGTTTTGGTGAGCATGGTGCTTATACAGAACAAGCAATGGAAGAAGTGTTTGGCAAGAATATAACAGCAATAAATAAGAGCACATTTAAAGATGTAATGGAAACTGTTGCTGGTGGTGAGGCTAAATTCGGTGTACTGCCTATTGAAAATACATCTACAGGAGGGATTACAGATATCTATGACCTGCTTCTTGACTATGATGTGACAATAGTTGCAGAGCATGTTGTTAAAGTTGAACAGGCTCTTATGGGACTGCCAGGTACAAGTATTGAAGATATTAAAATGGTATATTCGCATCCACAGGGGCTTATGCAGTGTGCAAAGTTTTTAGAAGAACATCCAGGGATTTTAACTAAAACTTATTCTAGTACATCAGCTGCAGCTAAAAAGGTTGCCGAAGATGGAAACAGGTACCAGGCAGCAATAGCAAGCAGCAGGGCAGCAGATATATTTGGTCTTGATATAATTAAGGAAAAGATAAATTATGAAAGTAAAAATTATACACGTTTTATAATAATTTCTAACCAGAAAATATTTTTATCAAGTGCCAGTAAAATAAGCCTTTCATTTGAGATAAAACACCAGGCAGGGGCACTTTATAATATGCTTTCGAATTTTTATTATAATGGGCTGAACCTTACTAAAATTGAATCAAGACCAATAGAAAACAGAAATTGGGAATATAGGTTTTTTGTTGATATTGAGGGAAACCTTAATGAACCAGAAGTGGGAAATGCACTTGCAAGTATAAGTGAATTTGCTAATAAACTGGTTGTACTTGGCAATATTGTTACTATTTCTTAATAAAAACATAAAAAAGGTGGTTAAGTGCTTGTATAAGTATAGGTTATATATATTAAAATTTATAACATAGAATATTGAATATTTGGATATTTGTTAGTTTTTAAGTCCATGTGGTATTAGTAAAATTTATATGGAGGAACATATGAAAAAGGGACAAATATATAGTGGCATTGTGGAATATGTTGATTTTCCAGATAAGGCAGTTGTATTAACAAAAGAAACTGATATAAATGGAATTGAAAAAAAATATTTTGTTAAAGTGAAAGGGGCATTGCCTGGACAGGAAATAGAATATATTGTTAAAAAAGCACGCCAGGATAAATGCCAGGGACGTTTAACCAGAATTATTAAAAAATCACCAGATGAAACCGAAGAACCAGCGTGTATACAGTATGGAATTTGCGGAGGATGCAGTTACCAGACTTTGCCATATAAAACACAGCTTGAACTAAAGAAAAAGCAGGTTTTAAAATTGGTTAATAATGTTGTAGAAGAAGGGTCTTATATTTTTGATGGAATTTTTCCAAGTCCTTGTATATGGGAATACAGAAATAAAATGGAATTTTCATTTGGGGATGAATATAAAGGAGGACCGCTTTCCCTTGGTCTTCATAAAAAAGGAAGTATACATGATGTAATTAATGCATCAGGGTGTAAAATTGTAAATAATGATTATTCAAAAATTCTTGATTGTGTAAAGGGATTTTTTGCTGAAAGGCATGTTCCACATTATAATAAAAATACACATATTGGTATTTTGCGCCATTTGCTTGTGCGCCGTGCAGCATCTACAGGGGAAATCCTTGTTGCCCTTGTAACAACATCTGCATTGGCAGATGTTATAGAATGGTCTGTGCTTGAGGAGCTTGGCATTAAACTACAGGAGCTGGACCTTGATGGAAAGATTACTGGTTTTCTGCATATTATTAATGACGGGCTGGGAGATGTTGTAAAAAGCGAAGGGATATATACTGTTTTTGGGAAAGACTGGATTCTTGAGGAAATACTGGGACTCAAATTTAAGGTTTCTGTATTTTCTTTTTTCCAGACAAATACAAAAGGAGCAGAGGTTTTATATAATTGCGCAAGGAATTATATTCTTGGAAATGCTATAAATAGTATACAAGAAAGTGGTATAGATTGTAAACTGGCAGATATTACATTAAATGAAAAAAGCAGGGAATTGGATGATATATGTAATAAATGGAATAATGGGTTTAAGGATAAGGTGGTTTTTGACTTATACAGTGGGACTGGTACAATAGCACAGATTATAGCTCCTGTTGCTAAAAAGGTAATAGGAGTGGAAATTGTAGAAGAAGCAGTTTTGGCAGCACGCCAGAATGCAGAGTTTAATGGGCTTAGTAATTGTGAGTTTATAGCAGGTGATGTACTGGAAGTGCTGGATATTGTTGATGAAAAACCTGGTTTTATAATACTTGATCCTCCAAGGGAAGGAATTAACCCTAAAGCTTTGAAAAAGATAATTGGGTTTGGTGTAGACAGGATTGTATATATATCTTGTAAACCAGCAAGCCTGGCAAGAGACCTTGCTGTAATGCAGGAATATGGGTACAAGGTGGAGAGAATGGTGTGTGTAGATATGTTTGCACATACAGCACACATAGAGACTGTGGTGTTGATACAAAGGAAAGATACTTAGAAATCCTTGAATTTACGCACTTTGTACAGTTTTTTAGTTTCAACAGTGTGGACAAAAACCACAAAGAAAAAGAATTTGTGATGAAGATAACTGTAGTGGTTGTGTTAGACCTCGGTTGTGGGAACACAAAAAGTTTTGAAAATGAAAGTGAATAATATGCGGTTATAATTAACTGGCAGATAACAGGGATATTTAAAATAAAGTATCCCTGTTTTTTTATATATTAAAACATTCAATTTATGTAATGTTTTTATTAATTATTTTAAGGAGGTTCAGTTTATGGACAATATTACAGCGTCAGGAGCAGAAAAAATACAAAAGGAAAATATTGCTTTTACCAGCAGTGCACATGGGAAATTCTACTATGAAAAATTAAAAGAAACAAGATGCCAGGATGTGTACCATAAGGCACTATGTTACTATCTTGGTATTTGTGATGATACCAGAAAGAATATTTATAATATTTATGATTTTAAGACAGGATGTATTAAGACGGGATGCCTGCATGAAGGCTGGCAGACCAGCGGGAGCATGAAGGTGGTGCGTATGGCATTTAACCTCTACTGCAATGGGACACCAAGTGTTTTTGATTATGGGGATAAAGAAGGACAGGTTAATGAGTGCAGGAAGTATACAGTGGAGGATTTGTTCTGCTGTATATATGCAAGTCCAATGAAATTGGACTTATATTTATTGGCAGGCAGTGCAGATACGTTATCCAGAGTATGCAGTATATAACAAAAACTGTATGCCATGCCGGGAAGGAAAGGTTAATGTTAAAAATCAGGCTGATGGGGACTAAGAACAGTATTAAGTGGTTCAGGAAGATTTTACAGAAAAATCCTAAACTGGAAGTTAAAGAATTTTCAGGTTTATTTCCAAATAAAGGGACAAATAAATTTTACAGGGCATATGCAGAAGTAGAGAAGAACAATATTAAAAGAAAACAGTAAAAAGAAAAGAGGAATTACCATGTGTAAAGTAATAGCAATAGCAAACCAGAAAGGCGGGGTGGCAAAAACCACAACTGCAGGGAATTTAGGCACAGGGCTGGCAAGGCAGGGGAAAAGGGTGCTGTTAATTGATGCAGATGCACAGGGAAGCCTGACAGCAAGCCTCGGGTATACAGAACCAGACAGGATTGGGGTTACACTTGCAACAGTTATGTCACATATTGTAAATGAAGATACATTTGATGCAGGCATGGGGATATTAAAACACGTGGAAGGTGTCTGCCTTCTTCCTGCAAACATTGAATTATCTGGTGTTGAAGTGTCACTTGTAAATATCATGGGGAGGGAAAATATTTTAAGGGAATATGTTTCCCTTGTGGCAGACAGGTATGACTATATACTGGTGGACTGCAGCCCGTCACTTGGGATGGTGACAATAAACGCACTTGTATGCGCAGACAGTGTGCTTATACCTGTACAGGCGGCATACCTGCCAGTAAAAGGGCTGGAACAGCTTATAAAAACCATAGGGAAAGTAAAAAGGCAGCTTAACAGCAGGCTGGAAATTGAAGGCATACTCCTTACAATGGTGGACAGCAGGACTAACTACGCAAGGGATATTTCAGGGCTGGTGCGTAAAACATACGGGGACAGTGTAAAGATTTTTGGAAACAGCATACCATTTTCTGTAAGGGCGGCAGAAATATCTGTGGAAGGCACAAGCATTTACCAGTATGCACCAGAAAGCAAGGTTGCACTGGCATATGAAGCACTGGTAAGGGAGGTGCTCCAGAATGGGTAACAGGGCAGCGCAGGACAGGAAACGTGTTGCAGACAGGATAAAAATGGCAGGTTTTAATGACCTGTTTGGAAGTATGGAAAAGCCAGACGGCATACAGGAGATACAGCTTAGTGAGCTGCATCCTTTCAAAAACCACCCTTTTAAGGTAAACATGGACGGGGAGATGGAAGCACTTGCGGAAAGCATAAGGCAGCATGGGAAGGTGCTTGTGCCCGGGACTGCAAGGAAACGGGAAGGAGGCGGCTATGAACTGGTATCAGGGCACAGGCGCAGGGAAGCAGCAAAGCTGGCAGGGCTTTCCACAATGCCTGTAATAATAAAAGAAATGACAGATGATGAAGCAGTACTGGAAATGGTTGATTCCAATATCCAGCGGGAGAACCTGCTTTATTCAGAAAAAGCTTTTGCATACAAAATGAAGTCTGAAGCCCTGAAACACCAGGGAAGCAGGAAAGAAAAAAAGACTGCTGATGAAATAGGAGGGGAAGCAGGTGAAAGCGGCAGGAACATACAGCGTTATATCCGCCTGACAAAACTTACAGGGGAACTGCTTTCACTGGCTGACCAGAAAAAGCTTGGCTTTATACCAGCAGTGGATTTGTCATACCTTAAGAAAGAGGAGCAGGAAGTCCTCTATAAAAAAATGCAGGAACTTGGCACAGTACCAGACGGCAGGCAGGCATCAGAATTAAAGAAATACAGCCTTGCGGGGGAATTTTCTGGAAGTGTGGCAGAATTAATACTGTCAAAAGAAAAGCATGTACATAAAAAAGTAATACTGAAACCAGAACACATTAATAAATTTTTTCCAGAGGGATGCAGCAGCAGGGAAATAGAGGACACCATATACAGGCTGCTGGAAAAATGGAAACAGGAAGGGGGCGGCATGTAATGGGATATATAACAAGTGGCAATGCTGCTGTTGACAGCATGGGGAAAATTAATATATCAGGGAATGTAATACCACAGATGTGGTACAGGACAATAACTAAAGATAACGGGAAGCCACACCTGCTGGCTGTAACAGTCCTTGCTGACATTGTTTACTGGTACAGACCGTCGGAAGTGCGTGATGAGGGGACAGGGCGGGTAACAGGCTGGAAAAAACGCTTCAAAGGTGACATGCTCCAGAAAACATACCAGCAGTATTCAGATTTGTTTGGTGAGTCCAAAAGGAGCATAAAAGCAGCATTTGACAGGCTGGAAGGGCTTGGGGTTATAAAGAGGTTTTTCCGCAATGTAACCTGCAGTAATGGCATTGTGCTTAATAATATTATGTTTATCAGCCTTGATACAGATGTGCTGTACAGGCTTACTTACCCAGGGGATGGGACGGGGGATACTGGTAAAAAACAGGACACCACAACAGATGAAGGAAACCAGGTAAAACAGGACAGTACATACAGTGCAGGGAATAAAGATGCCACTGTCAGCATGGATGGGGAAGATAAAGGCTGTAACACAGAAATTTATAATAATAAAGCAGATACCCCCATACAAAAAAATGTACCACCCCCTGTAAAAGACGTGGACATACATAAAGATAAAAAATGTCCTGCCTGCAATGAAGGAACAAAATACAAAGCAGACAAGACAAAACTGTACAGTAATATTATAAAACAAAATATAGATTATGACAATATCAAATATGATTTAAAAGGTGATTACAAATACCTGGATGAACTGCTTGGGATTATTGTTGACACAGTGAGTTTTGAAAGAGAGAAAATACATATAGGCGGGGCAGACATGCCATACCAGGCGGTAAAAAGCAGGTTTATGAAACTTGACAGCCTGCATATACGTTATGTACTGGGGTGTATGAAAAACAACACTAAAAAAATAATGAATATAAAAGCATACCTTCTGGCAGCGCTTTATAATGCACCATATACAATAAACCACTATTACCAGTCGCAGGTAAACCATGATTTATATGGTGTTTATGGGTAAGGTTTTTAAAAGGTATTTGCTGGCAGGAAGCCTGCCATGCCTGTATGGTACAAAAAAATGTAATACCCTCCCACAAAAAAATGCACCACCCCCATACAGAAAAATGTGGGACATATACAGATATTACTTACACAGGTTACTTACAATAAACCTTATCTTACCATACAAGCCTGGCGATACAGGCAGTAAAAAGTTTACAGGACGGAGGGAAGGATAATGGACAGCACCAGTGAGAAAATAACAGAGAAGCGTATGGATGAAGCATTAGGGGCAGAACTGGAAAAGGATAAGGAATTCTGGAAACAGGCGAAGAAGCTGCAGGGTGCAATGAAAGATTTAAGGAAAGCCATTGAAGAAAAAAGACCAGCACAGAAAAAGACGCTGGAAACAATAGACGATGTAATAGCAGACTATATGTATATATATGGCAAGGCAGCATACCGGCTTGGATATTCAGACGGTATTTTAACAGGGGCAGAAAAGGGGAACTGTGGCAGGAAAACTGTTTTTACACTGGAGGACATGTACAGCATGGTTGTCATGTATGATGCAGTGAAAAAACTAAACATAACAATGCTTGGCAGCATGGAAGCCAGATGCAATGAAGAGGGTGTCCTTGGTGCAATAGACAGGGTATGTGATGTAATAATTAATGGTGCAGGTGCAGAAATAAAACTCCAGGAGGAAGATAAAGCAGCAGGTTTTATAGAACGTGTGCTTGATGATACTACAAAAACAGCACAGGAGCGTGCCAGGCTTATCCTTGGGATGGGAAAATAATTAAACTGTACTGTTTTTTCTTCCTGGATGGCTGTTTATTTTGCCTGCAATGCCCTGTCAGGACCGGGCTGGAAGCCCGTTTATTACAGTCTTGACAGGGTTTTGCAGGGCATAAATATAATCCAGGGGGAAGAAAAAAGTTTATAATGCCATATCTGTATAAAATTATTTTTAAATATTTTTCAGGAGGCTGGTGTATGGAAGAAGAAGTAAACCAGAAAGTAGTATCTTTGTGTGTAAGGAGTGCCAGGTTCACAGGCACAGAACTGGCAAAACTTTTAAAAATGTTCCTTGAAGCACAGAAGCAGAAAAGTAACCAGTATGCAAGGGGAAAACAGAGCCTTAAAGAACTTACTGGACAAAATGCAGGTGTGACCAGTATTGAAATAAGTGATAAAAACATAAAAACGTTTGAGCGTGTTGCAAGGAAATACGGGATTGACTTTGCATTAAAGAAAGATAAAAGCTGCAAGCCGCCGAAGTATTATGTATTTTTTAAGGGCAGGGACATGGACGCAATGACAATGGCATTTAAAGAATATGTTGCATCAAGCAACCGTAAAAGGAAAGCCCCTGGCATTAAAAAAATGCTGGAGCATTTTAAAGTGAAAAGCCAGGAACACAGCAGGCAGAATGAAAAAACTAAAACAAGGGAAAGGGGTGGAAGCCTGTGATTAAGAATAAAACCATGCCATACAATGCAAAAAAGAAGCATGTGGAGAAAAAAACACCACATGCAAGGGACAGGCCTTTTGCAAAAAAAGCAAAGGAATGTGTAAAGAAAGCTGGCAGTATAAATTTAAAAAAAGCATTTTTGCAGAATTTTCCATACATACTTTGCGCTTATGCTGGAAACCTGCTCTCATGTTTTTATAATTCCACAGAAGGTGAAGCATTAAACAGGGTAATGGAAACCCTGGCAGGGATTAGCAGGATAGCAGAAAGCCCTGTGCCAAGTATGAAACCAGCAGATATAATGGCTGGAATTATATGCGGGGCAGCACTGAAAACAGCAGTTTACACAAAAGGGAAAAATGCGAGAAAATACCGTCATGGCATTGAATATGGTTCTGCAAGGTGGGGCAATGAAAAAGATATAGAACCATATACTGATGATGTTTTTGAAAACAATGTCATACTTACAGCTACTGAATGTTTAACAATGTCAGACAGGCCTAAAGAACCAAAGTATGCAAGGAATAAAAATGTCCTTGTGATAGGGGGTTCAGGGAGTGGCAAGACACGTTTCTTTTTAAAGCCAAACCTTATGCAGATGCACAGTTCCTATGTCATAACAGACCCAAAGGGGACAGTGGTTAATGAATGTGGGAAGATGCTTGAAAAAGGTGTGCCTGTAACAGATGAAAACGGGGGATTTGTAAAAGATGGCAATGGGAAAGTGGTATATGAGCCTTACAGGATAAAAATTTTTAATACCATTAATTTCAAAAAATCCATGCATTATAACCCGTTTGCATATATACGTGATGAGAAAGACATACTTACACTTGTTGATACCCTGGTTGCAAATACAAACGGAGGCGGGAAACAGGATGCAGACGGTGACTTCTGGACTAAGGCAGAAAAGCTTCTTTACCAGGCTTATATAGGGTATATCTGGTATGAGTGCATAGAGGAGGAAAAAAATTTCACAACACTGGTTGACATGCTTAATGCTTCAGAAACAAGGGAAGATGACGAAAACTTTAAAAATGCAATAGATATAATGTTTGAAGAACTGGAGGCAAGAGAACCAGAACATTTTGCAGTAAGGCAGTATAAAAAATATAAACTTGCAGCGGGTGATATATGCTCTAAATGACTTCTTAATCACGAGATTTTCTCATGGTTAGTGAAGAACCCATTTAGAGCATATTTCATGTAAGGAGGCAGACGCTATGACGAAAACCAAGATTACCCCGCTGTACGAGAGGCTCTCCCGTGACGATGAACTCCAAGGTGAGAGTAATTCCATCAGCAACCAGAAATCCATGCTGGAAGATTACGCCCGCCGCAACGGTTTTCCCAACCCGACCCATTTCACGGACGATGGAATCTCCGGAACCCGGTTCGACCGCCCCGGATTCACCGCCATGATGGAGGAAGTGGAAGCCGGGAACGTGGAGGCAATCATCATCAAAGACATGAGCCGTCTGGGACGTGACTATCTCAAAGTCGGCCAAGTCATGGAAATCCTGCGGCAGAGAGGCGTCCGGCTGATCGCCATCAATGACGGAGTGGACAGTGCCAACGGAGAGAATGATTTTACCCCGTTCCTGAACATCATGTATGAATTTTACGCCAGAGATACCAGCCGCAAGATTAAATCCGTGTTCAAGGCAAAAGGCATGAGCGGCAAGCACCTGACCGGCACGGTTATTTACGGTTACTTGTGGGACGAAAAGCGGGAACACTGGATTGTGGACGAAGAAGCCGCTGACGTGGTGCGCCGGATATTCGCTATGACTTTGGAGGGATACGGCCCCTACCAGATTGCGAACCGGCTGTCACAGGAAAAGATTGAGATACCTTCCCTGCACCTCTCCCATTACGGGGAGGGCGTGAATCAGTCCAAGACGTTTAAAGACCCTTATGGCTGGGGTTCTTCCACTATCGTCAATATCCTGAAAAAGCGTGAGTATTTAGGCCACACCATCAACTTCAAGACCCGCAAACATTTCAAG
>Ga0137308_100798_pt1 | contig 42525 bp, 32 predicted proteins | sample Inofrocosms_June_FD_97181 | JGI IMG/M metagenome (GOLD analysis project Ga0137308, IMG submission 97181) | Mouse cecal microbial communities from Vienna, Austria - N-Acetylneuraminic and N-Acetylglucosamine D2O microcosms_June | ecosystem: Host-associated > Mammals > Digestive system > Large...
TACTTATATAATATGTGGACGCATTTGGAAACACAAAATATGTGTATGCTTGGAGATTGACACCCACAGACCCGACACCAAAGGGAAAACGGGAAAAACCCTCACTTCGTGAACTGGAACAGCAGATAAGACGGGATATTGAGGACGGTATCGACAGCACAGGCAAGAAAATGACGCTTTGCCAACTGTACGCCAAACAGAACGCACAGAGGGCAAATGTGAAGAAAAGCACACAGAAACAAAGGGAACAACTTATGCGGTTATTAAAAGAGGATAAGTTAGGTGCAAGGAGCATTGACACCATTAAGCCCTCTGACGCTAAGGAATGGGCGTTACGCATGAAAGAGAAAGGTTTTTCCTACAATACTATCAACAACCATAAACGCTCGTTAAAAGCGTCATTCTACATCGCCATACAAGATGATTATGCGAGGAAGAACCCCTTTGATTTCAAACTAAGTGAAGTCATAGAAAATGATACGAAAGAGAAAGTTGCATTGACAGAGGAAGAAGAACAAGCCTTACTGTCATTCATCAAGACAGACAATGTGTATCATAAGTATTATGATGAAGTGCTGATACTGTTGAAAACGGGACTTCGTATTTCTGAATTATGTGGGCTGACAATGGCAGACATTGATTTCAAGAATGAGGTTGTCGTAGTCAGCCACCAGCTATTGAAAAGCAAGGAACAGGGCTACTACATTGAAACGCCTAAGACCAAAAGCGGAGTAAGGAACGTGCCATTGAGCAAGGAAACCATTCAGGCATTTCACAGAGTGATGAAGAAACGCCCAAAGATAAGGTCAATGGAAATAGACGGACATAAGGATTTCTTGTTTGTCAATTCCAAAGGCAAACCAAAGGTGGCGATTGATTACACAACATTATTTGTCCGTATGGTAAAGAAATATAACAAGCACCACAAGGACAAGCCCTTGCCACATATCACACCGCATACGCTACGCCATACGTTCTGCACAAGGCTGGCAAGCAAGAATATGAACCCAAAGGATTTACAGTATATCATGGGGCATTCAAACATCAGTATCACGATGAACTGGTATGCTCATGCGTCCATAGATACGGCAAAATCAGAGGTTCAGCGTCTAATCGCATAAAAGTATTTACCACGATTTTAACCACGTTTGATAGGAAAAATATAAGAAGTTAGACCTTGATATGTGAGGTTTACCACTAATACAAAATGCCCGAATAGCTGATAAAATGGGGCTATTCGGACATTTGAGAAGATATAAAAAGATAGTCAAAAAGACATATATAATTTAAAGATACTGGATTATTTCAGTATGTTTATCACGAATTTGAATATGCAAAGCTCCATATGGGTGTTGTATCTGGCGTATTGCGGGCTGAATCTGGCTCAAATAGGATTGCTTGAGGGGATATACCATGCCACAAGCATACTTTTCGAGATTCCCTCCGGGGCGGTGGCAGACCTTCTGGGCAGGAAGAGGAGCATGGTTTTGAGCAGGATATGCATTGCCGTCTCCTGTATGATTATGCTGTTTTCCAGAAGCTTCGGCCTGTTTGCGTTGAGCTTTATCATACAGGCGTTAGGGAATAATTTTAATTCCGGATCCGAGGAAGCCCTTGTGTACAACAGTATGAAATACATCGGCCGGGAAGAGCAGTATATGGGTCTATATGGGAGGCTGAATATTATTTTGGAAGTGTCTCAGGGAATTGCTACGGTAGCCGGAGGCATTCTTGCGGAATACTCTTATTTTTGGTGCTATGGGGCCTGCGTCGCAATTGGACTGTTATCATTGCTTCCGGTGCTGCTTATGACGGAGGCGCCCTATAGCCGACAAGGGGAAAAGCAGACTGGAATAGGAGAGCTTGCGGCTTCTCATTTCAGGGAAAGCTTTCGCATATTACAGTCGGATGTCCGTATTTTGAAAATCATTCTTTACTATTCGATAATATTTGCGGCACAGACATTGCTGTTTTTCTATAGCCAGCAGTATTTCTACAGCCTTGGATATAATAAAATCCGAATCAGCCTGATTCTGCTGATAATGGGTGCGGCATCCTGTTTAGGGGCATTTATGAGCGATAAGATATATGCCCAATATAAGAGGAAAGTAGTGTTTGCTGCTTCCGCAGTCATTGCCGTCTCCATGATATGCTACGGATTCGAGAATGCAGCAGTGTCGGCAGCTGCGCTTTCCGCTGCCGGTTTTTGCAATTCCGTATTATATCCTGTGCAATCGGATTCCCTGAACCGTTTGATTCCGTCCGATCAGAGGGCGACCTTGATTTCCGTGAACAGTCTGTTTTTCTCCGTGGCCATGATACTAATGTTCCCGACAGCGGGGATGATGGCGGATCAATGGGGGCTGACGAAGGTTTTGGCAGCTATAGGGATTTTTATCCTGCTGTTTGCGGCAGTCTGTACCGTAGTGGAAACCGGCAGAAGCCGGAGGCGTTAATAATGATATTTATTCCGGTTGGCGATCCAGAAAAGTATAGTCACTGCCGCCGCCATCACTTCCGCCGCGACGATGGATACCCAGATTCCGTCGATGCCCCATACTATGGGGAGGATGATAATTGCCACAACCTGAAACACTAATGTCCTCAGGAAAGAAATGACTGCGGAAATGAGGCCGTTGTTCAAGGCGGTGAAAAAGCCCGATCCGTAAATGGCAATGCCGGAAAACAGGAAGGAAAAGGAGAAAATGGCAAATCCCCTAAGGGTCAGCTGCAATAGGTCGGTGTCATAGCCCACAAATAAAACGGAGAGCGGTTTGGCCAGCACTTCTCCCAAAAGCAGCATACCTACGGAAAACACTCCGATTATGACAAGGCTTTTTTTAAAAAGGCTCTTTAACTCATCATGGTTTCCGGCACCGTAATGATAACCGATCACGGGGGCGGTTCCTATCGTATAACCGATAAATGCGGCGATGAAAATCAGGCAGACATACATCAGGACACCATATGCCGCCACACCGTTTTCACCTGCATATTTCATAAGCTGAATATTGTAAAGCATTCCCACAAGCGACATGGATACATTGCTCATAAGTTCCGAAGAACCGTTGGTACAGGTTTTCAGAAGGGCTTTTCCGTCGAAGGAGGGCTTGGTCAGCTTTAACAGGCTTGTATTTGGGCGCAAAAAATAAAGGATCGGAATTACGCCGCCGATACACTGGCTTATTGCCGTGGCAATGGCGGCGCCGGCAACGCCCCATTTGAATACGGCAATAAACAGTGCGTCCAATATCATATTTGCCACTCCGGCGATCACCGTTGTATAGAGCCCCAGCTGTGGTCTTTCCGCCGTAATAAAAAAGCTCTGGAATTCCTGCTGCAGCATGAAAGCGGGAATGGCCGCCAGTATAATCCGTCCGTAGAGAACACAGTAGTCAAGCAGTTCTCCTTCCGCGCCCAGAAGAGAAGCTGCCGGACGTAAGAATATAATGCCGAAAACGGCAATTACAATACCCAGAGACACGGAGATGCAGACCAACATGGAAAACAAGCGGTTGGCCTTGGGCAGATCTCCCTCTCCCATTGTTTTCGAGATAAGTGCGCTTCCTCCGGTGCCGAACATAAAGCCGAAAGCGCCCAATATCATGAGGAAGGGCATAATAAAATTGACGGCCGCAAAGGGGGTTTTACCCACAAAGTTTGACACAAAAAATCCGTCCACCACGCCATAGATGGAGGTGAATATCATCATGGCAATGGAGGGCAGCGTGAAACGCAAAAGCTTTTTATAAGTAAAATGATCGGATAACTGAATGCTCATAGAATAACCATACCTTTCTTGTACTTGCGTTATTACAGTCTGGACTGTTTTCGCTAATTTATATCTTTCTTTGGAACCATCGGTTTACATAATCGGCAACGGCGGCCGTTAATTCTTTGAGATCCCAGCCGCCGGTATTGACGGTTAGATGACATGCCGCAGAATCGCCCCATCTGCTTCCGCCGATGATTTCCCGGGTTTTTGCCCGGTTTTTGTCGATACGGCGGATGTTTAACTCTATTTCTTTGGAGGTGAGCTTTTCCCCGTGGGCAGCCCGCTCCATACAGCGGTGTATCTTGGTCTCCATATCTGCACAGACGAAAATATGGAAGGGATGTTCGGCTGCCAGAATAACATCGGCGTTGCGCCCTACAATCACACAATCCCGGCCTGTTTTGGCGATGTCCTCGATGACCCGCTTCTGCTCCAAGAGAAGATCGGTTCTGGGCGCCTGAAGTAAGGCGCTTCTTGCAAAAGAATGCCGATAGGTCAGGGGGATCCTCTGCCAGTTGGCATTTTCCATGCTCTTTTCCACATAAGCTTCATCCAGACCTTGCGCTCCCGCTATAGCTGTAATGATTTCACGATCATAATAATCAAAACCCAAAGCATCGGCGAGGCGTTTTCCAAGCTCTCTGCCGCCGCTGCCGAATTCCCGGCTGATGGTAATAATTTTCATAAGACTTCCATTCCTTTCCGCTGTTTGTGAATTATAATTCCTTTTCTGTTCCTTTCAGAAATTCCCGCAGCAGCGAACAGCGTTTTCCGGCCATTTCAATAAACAATTGATTTTCCTCATCGCTGAAAGCTGCGAAAACTTTGTTTTCTGCCAGTTTTAACGGAGCCACTATCTGCCGTGCCAGATTTTTTCCCTTTGCAGTCAGTATCACATGCTTGCTTTTTCGGTTTCCGGGAATCGGCACCAGCTCTATTGTGTCTTGCTGTTCTAAATTCTTTAATGCGGTATTGATTGTCTGGCGGCTGAAAAACCATCCGTTGCAGATATCCGCTTGTGTGACTTCCGCTTTGGAGCCGTAAACTGCATAAAGAATCCAAAGGGCGGCATCGGACAGATTGTGCCTGAGAGCGTAATCATGGTATATATCATCCAATTCTTTGTCAAATTGATCCAGCAAAGCAGTGTAACCGTCATATTTATCCGTATTATTATCCAAAGCAGTGACCTCCAAACAAAGTATAATCCGAAACCGGACAAAACACATTATAATCCGGAATCGGACAAAAGTCAAACCATAGTTGCAATATTTTGTGAACGCCGCAGCAGATTAGTTAGTGCTCTCTCCGTTCACAGCAACCTATGCACAGAAATCGCAAAAAAGCGATTTCGTGCAAGGGAGCACGAAACGCCTCGCAGTTTCCGCAGGCAGGATTCAAGACTTTATAGTAAACATTCCTAAAATGTTTTTGTAATAAGGGTGTTTTTAGAACCGGAAGAGTGTGGTGGCTTCCTGTAGAGAAATTGAAACGTATTATTGACTAAGGTTGAGGATATGGATACTATTATTATGGAAGGGCGCCTTATTGTCTATATCATGATGTTGGGGGCAACAGGTGTTTTGGCTCTGACGATGTCAGGGATTGCCTCGCATTTCATGCTCCCGCAATCCTAAAAAACCTCAAATCCGCCGTCTTTTCTGCGGGAAATGGATACTTTTCAGTGTTTTGCGGGTTTTAGATTCAAAAATCTTCTTGCAAGCGGGCTTGCATCGGATTTTTGAATTGGGGACTCTGATATCAAGCCATATGATTAAAAAAGAACAGATGCGTATCCGAAAAAGAAAACAGGCGGGGAACCGGAGCAGGAGGCAGGCCGATGATATATACCGTAACATTTAATCCGGCTATTGACTATATCATAGGAGTCGAGGATTTAAAACCGGGAATGACAAACCGATCCGTTTATGAACGGCTTTTGCCCGGAGGAAAGGGGCTTAATGTTTCCACCGTTCTCAATAACCTTGGCGTGGACAATATTGCACTTGGTTTTATTGCGGGATTCACCGGAGAGGAAATAAAGAGGCGCTTTGAGGCTTTGGGGGGCAGGAGTGATTTTATAGAGCTAAGGGAGGGCACTTCCAGAATCAATGTGAAAATCAAATCCGCAGCCGAGACGGAGATTAATGCCGCCGGACCGGTGATCGACAGCGGTGCGGTATCACAGCTCATGGAAAAGTTAAGCAGGCTGAGAGACGGGGACATCCTGATACTTGCCGGAAGCATACCGGCTTCATTGCCGGACTCTCTGTACAGTGATATTATGAAAATGCTTTCGGATCGGAATATTTTGATTACCGTGGATGCCGAGAAAGAGCTTCTTCTGAATGCTTTGCCGTACCGGCCGTTTCTTGTGAAACCTAATCATCACGAACTGGGTGAAATATTCGGAGTGACGCTTAATACTCGGGAAGAAGTGGTTCCCTATGCCAGAAGGCTTCAGGAAAAAGGGGCGAAAAACGTATTAGTGTCCATGGCGGGGGAAGGCGCCGTTCTGGCAGCGGAAACGGGTCTTGTATTGATGAACCAAGCGCCAAGGGGGACGGTCAGGAATTCCGTCGGGGCAGGAGATTCTATGGTGGCGGGATTTGTTGCCGGCTGGTGTGAAAAACGGGATTATGCCCATGCTTTTAAACTGGGGCTGTCCTCCGGAAGCGCCAGCGCCTTTTCGGATTTCCTTGCGACCAAAACGGAAATAGAGCAAGTATATCGCTCTTTTACTTCTTTGTGTTAGAACGCACACCGATTAAAGCTGAAAGGTATGTTTATCGCCGCGAAGCAGCGGTATGGAGGTTAGTATGACGGAATATCACGGGAAAAGTGTATGCGGCGGAATCGCTGTCGGAAAAATACACTTAATGGTAAAGAGGGAACAAAATATTGTAAGATATGAGGCAAAAGACTGTGATTCCGAAATCTGCCGATTTGAAACGGCAAGGAAAGAAGCCCGGAAGCAGCTTGCCCTTCTATACGAAAAGGCGGCCAAAGAGGTGGGGGAAGAAAATGCCGCCATTTTTGAGATTCACCAAATGATGCTGGAGGATGACGATTACCTTGATTCGGTAAAACGTATTGTATTGGAGCAGAAGGTAAATGTAGAGTATGCCATCGGGGCGGCATCGGCACATTTTGCCGAAATGTTTTCTTCTATGGAGGATGTATACATGAGGGAACGGGCGGCGGATGTCATGGACATATCGGATCGCATGATAAGGATTCTCACAAATGCGGATAGTGAAAAAATACAGCTCCATGAACCCGTTATCATACTGGCCGATGACCTTGCGCCCAGCGAAACCGTACAGCTGGACAAAAGTCTCGTGCGTTCCTTTGTCACGGTACATGGTTCCGTAAATTCCCATACGGCAATTCTCGCACGCACAATGAACATCCCCGCTCTCATAGGAGTGGATATGGAGCTTGCTCAGGAACTGGAGGGCCGGATGGCGGTGGTTGACGGATTCGGCGGAGCGCTTTATGTGGATCCTGATGAAGAGCTGTTAGCCCAAATGCGGGTGCGGGAAACCGAAGCGCTTGGGAAAGAAAGGCTTCTGCAGGAACTAAAGGGGAAAGAAAATCGGACAAAGGACGGCAGGGAGATTTTGGTACATGCCAATATCGGCAGTGTGAAGGATTTGGATGAGGTGCTGAAAAATGATGCGGGGGGCATCGGGCTTTTCAGAAGCGAATTTATTTTTCTGGAAAGCAGTACCTATCCCACGGAAGAGGAACAGTTTCGGATATACAAGAAGACGGCGGAAACAATGGCCGGGAAACGGGTCATAATCAGAACCCTTGACATCGGCGCTGATAAGCAGGCAGCCTATTTCCGGCTGGACAAGGAAGAAAATCCTGCCATGGGATTGCGGGCGATCCGAATCTGCCTCACAAGGCCGGAGCTGTTTAAGACACAGCTCCGCGCTATTTACAGGGCATCAAACTATGGAAAGATTGCCGTGATGTATCCTATGATAACCTCATTGGAGGAAGTCCGCAGGATCCGGGAAATTTCGGCGGGAGTGAGGGGGGAATTAGAGGAGGAGGGGATTCCTTTTCATCTGATAGAAGAAGGTATTATGATTGAGACTCCCGCCGCAGCCATGATCAGCGACATCCTTGCCAAAGAGGTGGACTTTTTCAGCATAGGAACCAATGATCTTTCCCAATATACAATGGCTATGGACCGACAGAACCCGCATTTGGAAGCATTTTTCAATCCCTGTCATGAAGCGGTTCTCAGAATGATCGAAATGGTGTGCAGAAATGCCCATGCCGAAAATATATGGGTGGGCATCTGCGGAGAACTGGGAGCAGATTTGAGCCTGACCCGGCGTTTTCTTCGTATGGGAGTGGATGAACTTTCCGTTTCTCCCGCTTGTGTGCTGCCTTTGCGAGATAAGATTAGGAGTCTGGATCTGAGATAGTATGAGAAAAAATACGGCGAACCAAAGAGAGGGGCCAGAAAATCTCTAGTGTACTGACCAGATTACTTTCAGCTAAATAGCGCAGAATGAATTTTCAGTCTGCAAGGCAGATTTCCGACGGCGTAGCGGTGGCTACGTCTAGGAAATCTAACGCAGCAGATGGAAATTCAGGCAAGATATTTAGCGAAATGTAATACGGTCAGTACACTAGCCCCGAAGCTTAAACTGCTGAACGGAAACCTTCATCTTCTCCGCCTGCCGGTAGAGCTCCTCCGCAGAGGAGGCAGATTCTTGAGCCGTGGCGGCATTGGTCTGAACCACACCGGATATGAGATCCATCCCCGCGGTCAACTGGCGGAGAGACTGGGATTGCTGCTGGGCTGATTCCGCAATATGCGCCACCAGATCTGCCGACTGCTGGGAGCTGTCCACCACCATGGAGAGAGCCTGTGTGGTTTCGGTAGATAAAGCCGTGCCGAGCTGTACAAGCCGGACGGAGTTTTCTATCAGTTCCGTGATGTTTTTAGCGGATTCCGCACTTTTGCTGGCCAGATTTTGCACCTCATCCGCCACAACGGCAAATCCCTTTCCGGCCTCTCCGACTCTGGCCGCTTCCACGGAGGCGTTCAGCGCCAAGATGTTGGTCTGGAAGGAAATATCCTGAATGGTCTTTGTGATGCCGGTAATCTCCTGAGAGGACTGGGAGATGTCCGAAATCGCCGCCATCAAAGCGTCCATCTTCCGGCTGCACAGCTGCAAATGCATTCCGGCATCCGCTGTGGACTGCTTTGCCTTGTCCGCATCCTTGGAAGTGCGGTCCACTTGGTCGGAAATGTCTCGAATATCGGCGGAGAGCTCCTCCACCGTGGATGCCTGTTGTATGGCTCCTTCCGACAGGGTCTGTGCGCCGGATGCCACCCGCTGGGATTCCGCGGACACTTCCTGAGCGGATTGATGGATATGTAGCAGTGCCTCGTTCAGAGAGTCCAAAATCTGGCTTAAGGCATTTTGTATGGGCAGAAATTCACCCCGATAATTGTCGGTAATTGACAGATTCATGTTGCCCTGTGCCATTTGTGCCAGTTTATTGTCAATGTCGTTGATATACTTTTTCAATTCCCGTTTCGTCTCATGGATGGATTCCACCAGCATACCGATTTCGGAGGTGTTGGATTCCCATTGGAAATTTGCGGAAAGGTTTCCCTGTGCTATCTCTCCCATCTGATCCCGCACCGCGATGACGGGCCGTATAATCCGCCGGCGTATAATCAGCATACTGAGAACCAGCAGAATTCCTACGATGGAAAGGGTCAACACCATCAAAGCACGGATGGCGTCGAAGGTACGGTTAAGAGCCTGCACTTCATTAAGGGTACGGGTGTTCAAAGCGGCTAGGAAATCTTCTTTTATGGAATCGATTTTCGCAATAGAATCATTGTAGTCCGCGCCGTAAACGTATTCGATGGCTAAGTCCTGCTGCCCGGCCTGAACCTGCTTCATGGCCTGTTCCTCCAGCGGAACCAGCTCATTGGAGAGAGCATACATGCTGTCAATCATAGCCTGTTCATCTGCGGTAATGCCGATCTCCTGCATGGCGGCTACGCCGATATCCCGGTTTTTCAGGTTATTCACCTCATTCCAGTAATTGTCATAATGTACCTGCTCCCCGGTGGCGGCGAAAGCCCGGACTTCGTTGGTAAGATAAGCGGAGCCGTCCATAAAGCGGTTGGCATTGTAAGTTAGTTCAAAACGGTTCTCATTAGCGGTTTCGAGACGGCGGCTTACGCTGCTGTATGCAAACAGTGCGAACATCATAAACAGCAGTGCAAGAATAGAAAAACCGTTTAAAATTGCTGTGAGAGTAGATTGGTTCATTGCTTTTTTCATCTTTACACCCATCTGCGCGCTGCGGCGCGCACTCAAATCAATAGTTGAATACGCATTTTTATTCAACCTTACACCCATCTGCGCGCTGCGGCGCGCACTCAAATCAATAGTTGAATACGCATTTTTATTCAACCTTATCCTTCCTAGTGTAATCCGCCCTAATTGCCCGTATGTTTGGCGCAGGATAAATTTTCAGTCTGCAAGGCGGCTGAACGAGTCGATGCGGTGGCATCGTCGAGTGAAGCCAACGCAGTCAGATGGAAATTTAGACCAGCGAAACATAGGGATAATTTAGGTGGATTATACTAGTACTGCATTGCGGTAATTTCGATGAATTCAGCACCCACTCTTTGCGCCAGTGCCGCGTTATCGTCAGTCGACATTTGCTTTAGCAAATTGCCACCGCATCGCCTCCCTCCTCCGCCTTGCCCTGACACAAATATAAATTTGTCTTTTCCGTGGTGCCATGAAGCAGCAAAGAAGAAAGCTATCTTCAGTTTAACGGATAGCGGAGAAAAAAACAATAGGAAACAAAAATAGTTTCTCAACTCGTTACCGTTCCTGTTCACTCCGTGACCAGTAACACCTGCACAGAAACCGCAAAACAGCGGTTTCGCGCAGGTTGTCCAAGCGATTATTCTAATCGCTTGGGTTTGATCACGCAAAAAACGCGTGAAAACACCTCGCGGCGGTAAGGGCAAAAGGTTTAGAGCCGGATAGTATAGACAGGGCAGCAGGCGGGCAAAAAAGGAAAGCTTTAATATTCTGCAATATGCTTCAGTTCAAACTGGCAGGCATCCAGACGCAAGCCCTCTTCTGCAAGCTGCTTTGCCTGCTCTGTGTCGCCTCTTCCCATATATCCCAGCGCCGCCATAAGGCAGCAGTGTACGCGATTCTTTTTGTTCAGATCCCCTTCGAAAATCAGGAAATCCGGCAGGGATACGGCGAAATAATCTATCTTTACTTCATCCTCTTTATGTTCCTCTGCATATCGGATAAAGGAAGCAAAACGTTTTTCCGCTTCTTCTTTTTCCCCCAGCGCCTTTAACGCCAGTGCGGCATAGTACATCATTTGAGGCGGCTGGTCATTGTAGTACATGGCGGAGGATAAGGAGAATTCTCCTCTGGCGGCAAGGCGGTAGGCTTCCTCGGATTTCTGCGGATCGTCATATAAAGTCCCCAGCAGATAGTAAATATCGTTATCCATATTGCCGATGAGCTTGCCCTCTCCCAGATTGTGCGGATATACAAGTGCCTGTTCCAAAAGGGAGACTGCTTTTTCCTTTTGGGAAATTCCGGCGTTTGCTTCCGCTTTTGCCAGCCGAATCAGGGAGGTCCGGTATTGGGCGGGTATCTTTCCTTCTCCGCCCTCCCATGGATGGAAATTATGGCTCATTATTTTCTCATAGGCTTCCCCATATCTGCCGCATACATTGAGCAGCGTTATATATTCGGTGTAAAGATCGTCCCGCTTTTCCAAGAGATCCCCGTGGACCTCCATATTTGTAAGGCGGTATTCGGCGGAGCGGTTCAATGCTTTGTATAGCTGATCCAGCTCAAAGAACACTCTGGCGTCGGAAGAGTCCATGGAAAATGCTTTTTCCAGAGCCTCTTTTGCTTTTTCTCCATCGTGAAGCTTATTAAAGTAGACAAGGGACAGGTTTCTGTGCACCGTAGGCAGCTGCGTCCGCTCTGACGCCTGTTCCCAGAGCTCCTTTGCCTCCTGCCATCTGCCTCTGTCGTAGAAGAGGCAGCCCAGATAATAGGCAGCATAGCCGCCTTGGGCCTCCGCTGCCTTTTGGAGTACGGCGATATCTTCCAAGCGGTTGGGAAAGCAGTAGAGACTGTCTGCGGTCTCCCCTTTCCGGAGTTCTTCTTCATCGTTTGTGAGAAAATAAAGGTAATAATGCACCATGGGTTCGTCGGCGCCGGGGGCAAGCCGCAGGATCCTTACAGCCTCCTCATAAAGTCCGGCTTCCATGTAGCATAAAGCCGGTTCTATATAATTGTGATGGTCTCCCCGAAGCCGTGCGTGCAGCCGGCTTTCGTCTATGGAGCCGTCACCTCCTTTTCCAAGGAGATACAGCTCATAATATGCGCCCTGATCCAAGGAATCTATGCCGAGAGTCTCCGCCGCGAAGGCAGCCGCTTCCTCTGTCCGTCCGGTGAGCCGCAGCAGAGCGGTTTTTAAAGTCCGGGCTTTCAGGTTATGGGCTCCCTTGGAAAGGGATTTATCGAGGAATGCCAGCGCCTGTCCATAGGAACCTTTTTGCGCCGCGATGCAGGCCAGCCGGTAAAATGCCCTGTCCTGAAGGCTGCCGTCCCATGCCGCTTTGTAAAAGGCGTCAAAGGCTTCCTCCGTTTTTCCCTGTGCTTGGAGGGCAAGCCCCAGATTAAAGTAAGGCTCACAATCGTAAGGATTGGGATTCTTCCATGTGGAGGAGCGGACGGCTTGACGGAAATAAGCTTCGCATTGGGAGAAGCAGCCTTTGTTGTACAGATATTTTCCGTAGCCGTTATTTAAGCGGATATCGCTGTAGTCTCTCCGTAAGCCCTCCAAATAGTAATCCTCAGGGGAGTAGGTGGCATGCCGGTACTGCTCTAAGTGAGTGGCGGCAAGGAACAGTTTTTCCGTGGTTTCCAAAGCGGAAGGCTCCGGAAGCGCTTGGGCAGGGGCGGGAATGGGTTCCCTGTAATCGGCGGGAGTATAGTCAAGTATTTTCCTGTCTCCTTTCAAAACTGTGATACATATGTCAGGTATTTCTCCGGCCTTACGGAAATCCTTTTCTTGCGCGGCGGAATTACCACACGGAGCGGAAGACGCTCCCTTGCAGACAGACACAGGCAATGGGATAGTGTTGCGGAACACTTCTCCGGGGGATAGGTCGAGGGTTTTGGAATAAACAGCATTTCCGCAGTAAGAAAGCTCTATGGTGATATCCTTTGATTCCACGGGGGAATACAGGGTAAGTATAGCACTGTCCTCTTCCAGCTCTAAATTTAGAACCGCCTCCGTAGAAGCGTTTTTTACGGCACCCACACCCTTATAGGGCATGAAATACTGCACGAAGCTCTTTTCCTCATAGGGCTTTAAAAAAGTAAAATCAGGCTGGTTATCGGTAAACATGCCTGTCATCAGCTCAATATACGGGCCGTTTTCATCGGTGAGGTTCCGGTCCCATGCTTTTCCGAAATCGCCGTTGCCCCAAGTCCATTGCTTCTTGCCGGGGGAAACGTGATGGTCGGCAATATGCAGCAGACCCGCTTCCCGGGAATCGTCATAATTGCCGATAAAGTCAAAGTCAGAGTGATATGCCATATATGAAGTGGGCACGGGGATATTTTTATAGCGGGAAATATCCGTGCCCGGAGCGTAATTTACCTTATAATATGTTCCGTCCGCGATGGGGAATTTAGATACGTCCCGTTTGCCGTGATCCATGACGGCGGTCACATCGGGCGGGAAAACGGACTGTGTATGGTCGTTTACCGCAACGGCGGGATTCGCCCACCATAAAAAGGTCTGCGGCCTGTCGGTGGGATTGTAGACCTGCCCCTTGATTTCCAGATATGCTCTGTCAGGGTATACGGTAAAGCCGGCCATACCCTTTGTGTGGAACATTTTTTCGATTTCCCCCACCCAAACGGTGGCGGAGCCGTCTTCGTGCTCCTCCACGGTGAAGTCCACCGGATCATAGGTGGACGGCCTATGGTGCTGAGGCCAGTTGAATTCAATGCCGCCGCTGATCCAAGGCCCCGCCAGCCCTACCAGCGCCGGTTTGATGACTTCGTTGTAATATACCGCATCATATCCGTTGGTCTTGTCGTACAGCCTTTGGATGCGCCCTCCCAGCTCCGGGAGAATCATAACCAGAATATAATCATTTTCCAGAAAAATTGCACGGTATTCCCGGTCTGTCTTCACATCCGACACACCCTCACAGACGGGGTGGGGATATACCTTGCCGCTGGAGCCTTGATAGACGCGCTTTTCCAGAAACATAGGATTCTTGTCATACTCTGCGATTTCATAAGTAGGGATCGTTACTTTTTCCTGACGGACAATTACTTTGCTCATTGATTTACGTTACCTCTCTTGATTAAAGTGAAAAGTGTAAAGGAAATCACTAAGCTCGAAAAGACCTCGCTAAGTGATTTTACGCTCTGCGGAGCAGAGCTTCTTCACACGTAAGAATCCGCAAGCGGATTCTTACGGACTTGCACCGATTCATTGATTGTTTGTGCCGCCAATGGCGGCATGTTTGGAAGTTTGAAGCGAAAAACAGTCTGGTGCATTGACCGTATTATATTTAGCCAAACACATTCTTTGTTTATCTGTTAGTTTTTGTGTATTGCGTCATTTAGTTGAAAGTAATCTGGTCAGTACACAAGATGAAAAACACTGTAAGTCCGGCTTAAATTCTTGAATGAATTATACCTCTCCTCTCCTTGGATGTGAGTAAGATATATTGCTTAAAAATAGGAAATTATTGCGAAGGGAGATGGCAGGAACGGCGGATTACGGTTCTGCAGGAAAAAATTAAAAAAAAACTTGCTTGTGACGTAACGTAATGAGATACACTATAAGCGGGAGGTGATATGACATGGAAAAAGATAAAGCAGTTTCCCAAGGCTATATGACTGTTGGTGAAGCGGCAAAAAAGATGGGAGTTACCGTGCGGACATTACAGCACTATGACAGAGAGGGATTGCTTTCTCCGACTGCAATAAGTGAAGGGGGGCGGAGGTTATATACGGATAAGGATATCGTAAAGCTCCATCAGATTTTATCCCTTAAACATTTAGGTTTTTCGTTGGATGATATAAAAAACCGGCTGATTCTTCTCGATACACCGGCTGATGTTGCCGTTGTCTTGGCAGAACAAGCAGCCGGTGTCCGTGAAAAAATCGAAAGTCTGTCGGAATTATCGAGAGAACTGGAAATGCTGCGGGAAGAAGTGCTTCAGATGCAGTCCGTTAATTTCAAAAAGTATGCGGACATAATCGTAAATCTGCAAATGAAAAACGAGTTTTACTGGCTGATTAAACATTTCGATGACCAAATGCTTGATCATATCCGCAGCCAATTTGACGAAGACAGTGGAAAAGCGTTTATGAATACTTTCATGCAGCTGCAGGAGGAAGCCATACGGCTTCAAAAGGCCGGTATTTTGGCCGGAAGTGATGAAGGACAGAAATTTGCAAAAGAATATTGGGATATGATAACAAAATTTACCGGAGGAGACATGAGCATACTTTCCAAACTCGTGGAATTAGGACAATTTGAGGGGTTCGATCCGAGGTGGAAAGAAAAGCAAGATCTTGCGAATGCTTATGTTATGCAGGCGTTGGAATTATATTTCGCCCGGTTAGGCGTTGACCCGTTTCAGGAGGACAGAAAATGAATGAGGCTGTAAAAGTCAGTAATATAAAGAAAAGCTACGGAAACCATGTTGTGCTGGAGCATTTGGATTTCTGTGTGCATAAGGGCGAAATTTTCGGTTTGCTCGGTATAAATGGCGCAGGAAAAACCACAACCCTTGAATGCATTGAGGGCCTAAGAAAATATGACAGTGGAAGGATAGCTATAAACGGCAAAAAAGGTATTCAATTACAGTCAGCCTCTTTGCCGCAGTATATAAAAGCGCTGGAGGCTGTCAGATTGTTCGCAAAGTGGAATAAGGCTGCGCTTGATGAAACAATGCTTGATGCTCTCGGCATTCATGAATTTGCAAAAAAACGATATAATCAATTATCAACCGGCCAGAAGCGGCGGCTTCATTTGGCGCTGGCTCTTACGCGGGATCCGGATATTCTTTTTCTGGATGAACCGACAGCAGGACTTGACGTGGAAGGCAGGCTGTCTCTGCATGAACAAATAAGGAACTTAAAAGCAAACGGTAAGACAATCATATTGGCAAGCCATGACATGGCGGAGGTTGAGGATTTATGTGACAGAATTGCCATTCTTACCGGAGGCAGGATTGCCTTTATCGGAACGGTGGAGCAGCTTAACGAAACGATAGGGAAGCATTATAATATTACGATTAGAACGGACAACAAGACAGAAAAATATGAGTCTGACAATATCGGGGAAACTTTGCTTTCACTGCTTATGCAATACAAAGAAGACGGGGAGACCGTCTCGGATATTGAGATAGACCGGGGTTCGCTGGAGCAACACTTTATAAAAATAGCAAAGGGGGCATGACACATGGGAGCTTTCTTATATGGAGTTTCATTGCAATGGAAATTAGACATACGAAGTAAGACATTACTCATAACTTGTTATATTGTTCCGCTTTTGTTTTTTGCGATTATGGGAGGAATATTCACGGCCATCATGCCGGAAGCAAAAGATATGCTGATTCCGTCCATGACCGTATTCGGTGTGACAATGGGGGCGTTGATCGGTCTCCCGCCTTCTCTTGTTGAAATTTATGGCAGTGATATTAAAAAAGTGTACAAAGCCAATGGTGTTCCGTTATATCTCGGAGTTGCCTTAACAAATATATCTTCCTTTATTCATCTGTTTATAATGAGTATTATTCTCTATATTGCTGCGCCGTTAGCTTTTCATGCTGAAATACCGGAAAATCCGGGTATGTATTTTGCCGGTCTTGCCATTTTTATTGCCGTTTCGCTCGGTATAGCAAGCATAATCGGTTTAGCCGTAAAGGATCAAGCAAAGACGTCTATGTTTTCGATTATAGTTTTTCTGCCGTCAATCATGCTTTCCGGAATTATGTTCCCCATTGAACTGCTTCCGAAAGTATTCGAAACCATAGGGAAATTGTTTCCTGCGGCATGGGGATATCGGCTGATCTCAGCAAATGCTTTCCGGTTTGAGCATTTACTTCCGCTGCTTTTATTTTTCGCACTAAGTGTTCCCGTATGCGGTATTCTATTACATAAAACGGAGGAATAGCAAAAACGATATGATACCTCTAAAGCAGACAGAGTCAATAACAAAATCTGCTTTGGAGGTTTTTTAATGGCTGACCACTCCGTTCACGGCAACCAGATTTTGTCTTTTTATAGAAGCAAGCGGATAGGTGTCTTTACAGATATATCCTGCCGGTGTAAAATATCAAATGGAACCGGAGCAATGCATTTTTCAAACACGTTCCGGCAGAGTAAGCAATAAGATGGAAAATTCCCTGCTGACGGTAAGGGATTTTAACCATAAATATATTTAGTAGTAGGAGGAGTATATCATGGGGACTTATTATCGACACACAAGGAGCGAGAAAGCAGAGGTGGCGTATTCCTTTCAATGCGAACACTGTGGAAAGAACAGCGGCTCCTTGAGAGCGGTTATTAACGGTCCGGAAGCTACCGATAACAGTAATTTTAAGACTTTGAATCCGGATCGTGAGAACAAGCTGTGTAAGCGGGCACACGAAAACTTGGTCCGGGAATTGAAGGAAATCCATAACGATGCCGTAGAAAAGAAGATATTTTCTACGAATTTCCGCGATAATTGCCCTTATTGCAGCCAGCCTCAGTCATGGGCGGTGTCAGGACTCAAAAAGAAGATGTTTGAAAATCCCATTGTTTGTCTGGGTGTGGCCGCAGTCATCAGCCTGATAGCCGTAGTGGGGCATTATTTTACCGATATGGAATATTTGACACTTTCCTTGGCGGCCGGAATATTTGCTGTGGGTGTGGCTGTTGCTGCCGTTTGTCTGATTTGGAACGTGGTAAGGATTAACGTAAAATGCAAAAAAACCGCTTCCGGTGCGCGGAATCTTCCGGTAATTGACTGGAGCGAGGTTAAAAATCTGCTGAATGAGTGACGGAAACGCATGTCTGTCAGTATGGAATGATAGAGTCGTTTCGTTAATAGTATGATGCATTGAAGCCGGAAAGGAGAAGGATAATATGTTTGGTTTGTTCGAAAAGAAAAAGAAACCGGAAGAGAAGCTGGAAGAATGCTTAAAGAAAAGGAATTGGGACGGTTTGGCCAGAGCCTATTATGAGATGGGTGTGGCGGCTATGGATCAGGGAGAGCTGAATAAGGCTGTCCTATGGCTGAGCCGGGCAGACACCGTCTACAGCGCAAGCGATGAGGTATATGAGCATTTGGGAAAAAACCGACTTTTCCATGAGGCAATTGTCAGTGACTGTTCCGAGCGGATCGGAATGCTGGAGGAGGAACCGTTGCTTTATAATGAGATTCCTGCGGAAGTGGAGGAAAAAGCGGAAGAACTGAGTGATTCTCAAATCCGGGTCTGGGGCCTGCTGTCGATAGCCCGGTTGGTTCGGCTGGGGGAACAATTGGGCAGGCTTCCCGGCTGTGAAGTACTTGGCAGGCTTGGATGGGCTGTGGATACCATGCTGAAATCCTTTCAGGTGCCCGTTTCGCAGGAGGAATATAATGAGTTGATGGATATCTGCAATGCTCTGTATGAGCTGGGGGATACGGACGCTTTTTATGCCGGCGGAGAGATTGCGGTTTCCGGCGGTGCGCCTTTCCAAGTTTTCGACTTAAACGGAATGATGGGAGTTCACTTGGAACTTAACGGCTACATAGACAATCACCTTCGTCTGCTAAGCGCTTTGAGCCAAGGAATGGAAGCGCCCGATGCAGAAAGCAGTATTGTCGGCTGCACGTTGCTGCCCGACTATTATGTTCGAACCGGAACGGACAATCCGAAGGATGTGCCTCAGGTGAAGGCCGAGCTGGAGCGCATTGCCGGCGACTATGATTTTGTTTGTTCAGGCATCTCTTGGGATCAGGTAGCACAGCGGATGGATGAATACAAAGCCTTGGATATTCTTCAAATAAAATAGGCGGATTATGCTCCTGACGAACTGGGAGGGACAGTGCAGTATGGGGAAATATGACGAGAAAATAACGGATGAATCGATCTGGATCACGGCAACACCTTCTCCCATGGCGCAGACCCTCCCGTTTTATGTTATGGAGGCAGGCCACTTCCACGGTGAGAAGGGATATTGTGTGGAACGGCAGAGCCACGACAGCTTTCTGCTGCTCTATACGTTCACGGGACAGGGCAGAGTTAAAACGGGTAATGCGGAATTACCATTGGGAGAAGGATACGGAATAGTGCTTGACTGCCGTCAATATCACAGATATGCTACAGAAGGGGATCGCTGGGAATTCGGCTGGATCCATTTTAAAGGAAACGCGGCGGAATCCTTATGGCAGCTCCTGTATTCCGGTGGGAGCCATGGAATTGCGGTGAATGACAGGGTTCTTTTCCGGGAAAAGCTTACATGCATCCTTCAAGGTGCATCGGAAAATGATTTGGAGGGAATCGTCGGGATTTCGCTGAAGATCCATGAGCTGTATCATATACTGGTGCGGTCTGATTTGGAAGGGGAACAGAGAAACCAAAAGGCAGAATATAGTGAGTATATTAGGCAGGCGGTTTCTTTTATGGAGACAAATTATGGGGAAAACATAACAATGGAGGATATTTTGAAAGATATTCCTGTTTCAAAATATCATTTTATACGCCTGTTCAGCCGTGCCATGGGTGTTACGCCCTATAGTTATCTAACGGTTTACCGGATCAATAAGTCAAAGGAGCTTTTGCGCACTACGAGTCTGGCCGTGTCGGAGATTGCAGCAATGTGCGGATTTCTGGATACCAGCAATTTCATTGCTCAGTTTAAGAAACGGACGGAGCAGAAACCGCTGCAGTATAGGAAGGATTTTTCGGATTGTTCGCTTTTATAACAGCCCCTCTCTGGCTTTTATGTATGGCGGCGCAGGCGGTCACATGTACAATATAGGTCATTCGTTTTACCGAACCGGCGGCTGCCTGTAAGATGCTGAACTGCCGGACGGAAGAGGCGCGGGAAACTGCCGGGGACGAAGAGGAGGTAGAGAATGAAACGAAAAATTATAAATGGTATATATGGCGCAGCGTCAGCTGCAGTAGCGGTATTGCTGGGGATGGTCATATTGGGGCAGGAGGCTTTCGTGCGTTATGAAACGGTTATAACAGTGTCTCTGGCGGACCGGGCGTATTTTATATTGATGGCGGCTGCCGTTCCCATGGCGCTTCTGGCAGTTGCGGTCTGCAACTGCAATGATATTCGGAATTCGCGTCACCCGAAACGAAATCAGTTTTTGCTCTTTATTCCGGCGCTGATTTGCTTTGGAAGTATTGTGCTCCTTGTGGGAACAGTACTCATCGGCATGGTAAACAGCATATTAAACAGCGGAAGGGCAATGTCCCAATCGTAAAAGGACAGCGTAAAGGGGAAGAAATCTTGTTTGAGCCGTTAAAGCGAATCGTATGAAAGTGTAAACGGAATGAGTGTTAACTAAGGCTGTGCAGATTGCGTTAATAAGGCGGGAAATATGTGAGGGGAGGAAGAAGATTTTATGGAAAATGATTCTCGAAACCAAGAAGTAAATAAAGCACCGGTACCGCAGACTGCGGATATTGTGCCTGATAATGCCCCGGCATGTCAGAAGGATGTCGTGGTACGGCCGCCTGCGGCGTCACCGGGTAATGGGACGGAAAACCATGTGGCGCAGTTCCCTGAGACGGAGGAGACGAAGAAGTTAAAAGAAAATTACGGGTTTTTCGGCATTTCCATTTTTCTCTACGCGGTATTCTATACCTTTTGCATGTTCCGCAACGGAGCGGGTGTGACTTTTCCCCTCTTTGTAGCAGGCAGTCTTTTGCTTTTGTTTTTGTCGTTGTCTAAATTAGGGATGTCTATAAAAAGAGGAAGCATTTATTACATGGTGGGTATGATTCTTCTTGGGATATCGACTTTTCTGACGGATGACTGGCGGATTATTTTTTATAACAAGCTGGGTGTTTTCCTGCTGATGATCAGTCTGCTGTTAAAGCAGTTTTTTGACACTTCGAAATGGAATCTGGGAAAGTATTTCACCAGCATCATACAAGCGGTCGTTTTGTGTTTGGGTGAATTGCTGCGCCCTGTACAGGACGGCGCTCTCTACCAGAAGAACAAGAAGGCACAGAAGAGCAGGACGGTGGGATATGTGCTGATCGGTCTGGCCGTTTCCGTCCCCTTGCTTTTGATTGTATTGGCGCTGCTTGCCAGTGCGGACGCCTTTTTCTTGGAAATGGTGATAAAGGTATTCGGAAGCATTAATCTGCCTAACATTATGAATATAATTTTCCGCATCGGTTACATGTTTTTCTTTTCTTATATGCTGATTGCATATCTCTGTAGAAAACAGATTAAGGAAGAGGTAAAGGACTGCCGGACGGGGGAACCTGTCATTGCGATAACCGTCACAGCAATGCTGACTTTTGTGTATCTGCTCTTCTCTATTGTGCAGATTGCCGGTCTGTTTCTCGGAAAGCTGCAGCTGCCAGAAGGATATACCTATGCCGGATATGCCAGAAGAGGATTTTTCCAGCTTTTGGTGGTGAGTATTTTGAACTTGATTATTGTGCTGGTATGCTTGGGATTTTTCCGGAAGAGCAAGATATTAAAAGGTGTTCTGACAGTGATGTCCCTTTGCACGTTTATCATGATTGCGTCCAGTGCCACGAGGATGGCTATTTATATCCATTTTTATTATCTTACTTTTATGAGAATTCTGGTACTGTGGGCGCTGGCGCTGCTGACTGTACTGTTTTTGGGGGTTTTGATAAATATTTATGCGGAATCGTTTCCGCTGTTCCGTTACAGTATGGCGGTGGTGACAATATTTTATCTGGTGCTGTCTTTTGCCCGCCCCGATTATATTATCGCGAAGGTAAACATATCCAATGCGGAGGAGTATCGCATGCAGTGGTGGGAGGACGAAAGCGAGGAGTACTATTGTGACTTTGAGTATCTGGGCGGTCTCAGCGCAGATGCGGCGCCGGTTCTGGTGCCTTACATGAAAAGTCTCGGCTATGACTTTCAGGCGTTTGAGAGTGAAAACGCATTGTCTTATGCCAAAACGCAATGTACGGACAGAAACTTTCCGATTCTGTGCCGAGGGGATAGGGAGCATTTCGGCTATTGGTGGATGCGCGATTTACAGAGGCATACGGAAAATTTCGGGATCCGCACTTTTAATCTGTCACGGTATACGGCTATGGAGCTGCTGCGGCAGGAGTAATGCAGCAGGAGAATGCGGCGGTCAATGCTCGGGTTCTATCCGATCTGACCGCTGCTTTGCATCGTTGAAGGATACCTGAAGCTTCTTGATCACAATGAGCCAGCTGACTGCCAGCACCACATCGGCTCCCAGCCAGGCGGAAATCTCCGCAAAAAAGATGCCGGAGTCGCCCATGATAAAGGGCAGCAGCAGTGCGGCGCCCGTCCGCATAATGAATTCCACAATGCCGGATACCATGGGCAGCATTGTATTGCCCAGACCCTGAATACAGGAGCGTATCACGTGTAACAGGTAGAGCACGGGCAGGCACAGGCTCATGACGGCAAGATAGAAATAGGCAATCCGGAGTGTCTGTGCCGCCTCTTCCGGAGTGCCGGAGATAAACCAGCCCAGTATCATTTTGCCGAATAACAGCATGGCGGCGGCAATCACAACAGAAGTGGCTATGGCGATGGCAAGAGCGGAACGCACTCCCTGACGGATGCGTTTGATTTGGTTTGCCCCCAGATTCTGCCCCACATATGTGATCATAGCGTAACCGTAGGAGGTAGCGGCGATTTCCAGAATACCGTAGAGTTTATTGGTGGCGGTAAATCCTGCAATAAACAAAACACCGCAGCCGTTGACCACAAACTGTACAATCATGCCCCCTATGGCTATGATACAGTTTTGGAATGCCATGGGAAGCCCCAGAGCCATCAGTTTACCGCCGAGGGCTCCTTCCGGCCGGAAATCGGAGGGGGACATTTGCAGGACTTCCAGCCTGCGGATGTGATAGAGACAGAACAGTCCCGATACCAGCTGGGCAATTAAAGTCGCTGCGGCGGCTCCTGCAATGCCCCAGTGGAAGACGAGGACAAACAGGCAGTCCAGCGCGATATTTGTGACGGATGCCACTATCATTGCCCGCAGCGGGGTCTGGCCGTCTCCCAGAGAACGGAGGATGCAGGCGAAAAAATTGTAGGCCATAACAATGGGCAGGCCAAGGAACATGATGCGCAGATACAACAGCGCATTTCCGATAATGTCGCCGGGAGTCTGCAGCAGCATCAATACGGGGCGGGCGGTGAATTGCCCGACAGCTACTAAAAAGAGGGAGGATATGAGCGCCAGAATCCCGGAATTGCCGATGACCTTCCGGAGACTGTCATATTTTCCGGCGCCGAATTCCTGTGCCATCCGGATGGCGAAGCCTTGTGCAAAGCCCTGTACGATGCCCAGCATCATCCAATTCATCCAGTCCGAAGCGCCTAACGCGGCCAGCGCCCCCACCCCCAGATATTTCCCCACTACCATGGTATCCACCACGGTATATAACTGCTGGAAGACATTGCCCGCCATGAGAGGCAGTGCAAAGGCTAAAATTAATTTCCCGGGGTTTCCCTGTGTCATACTTTTTATTCTTGTATTCATAGATATCTCCTAAATAATTCTTGCTATTTCTATTTAAACCGATCATCGTGTCCCTTGCTGTTTATACCGCCGCCTAAGTATATCATAACTCCGGCAGCGGGACTATAGTGGTTTAAACTTTTAAGGAAAAAATTGCCGGTATGCCGTTTTATAGATTACGATACCAATAGGGTATACCGTGGTTTTGGCTTTTGCTGTCTTGCCGGAACGGAAAATCCGGTTTTGCTAAGAGGGGCATTTTCGTTGAGTAAATCACTCTGTAATTTTTGAGGCGTCTGTGCTACTGTTAAATTGTATTTACCTGTTGGAGGAAATGCATTATGACCAGAAAAGAACAGAAGGAAGCCAGAAGAATACAAATTATTCAAGCTACGTTGGATTTATTTGTGGAACGCGGATATTACGGAACGAAAACAAGCCAGATATCCAGAAGGGCAGGAATCAGCGAGGGGCTGCTGTTCCATTATTTTCCCACAAAGGAAATGCTGCTGGAGGAGCTGATAAATATTGGTCTGGAGGGGATGCGTATGCCGATGCAGTTCAGCGCGGAAACCGGTCTGGACTTTTTTTGCCAATTTACCAAAATGCTGTTTCTGCATGTGGGGAAAAATCCTTTTATTGCAAAAATGTTTGTGTTTATGGGACATGTGGTACGTGCTGAGGACATACCGGAGAAGCTTCGTAATCAAGCGGCTTCGGTAGATATCATCGCCTATAGCCGGAGCTGGGTGGAAAAAGGGCAGACGGACGGAAGCATTCGTAAGGGAGATGTATTGTCGCTGTCGAATATGTACTGGTGTGCGATACACGGAATTATGGAACAATATGCCGTACATCCTGAAATTCCTCTGCCGGAACCGGAGTGGATATCGGATATGCTGAGGGGATCATAAGGACGATTCTGATTCGATCATGTGTACTGACCTGTTCATATCCGGTAAATCCGCAGAATATTTTTCTGAGAGCGCTGCTCAACAAACGCAGGCGTAGCGGTGGCTACGTCGATTGACGACAACGAAGCAGATGAAAAATCAGACAAGCCAAGGTGTCAGTTAATTAATATTCGTTGTACTAGATTGGATGCTCTCCGGAGCGTCCAGCCGTACAGATGGAAATAGGTTGTATTTGCCATTTATAGTAAATGAATAAAGGGGAAAAAAATGGGTCAAAACAAAAAGAAAATCGTAATCGTAGGCGGCGGTATTGCCGGATTGGCGGCAGGCATTTACGGAAAGCTGGCAGGCTATGACGTGGATATTTATGAAAAAAATCCCATTGCCGGCGGGCAGTGTATGGGGTGGAACCGGAAAGGATGTCATATTGATAATTGTATTCATTGGCTTACCGGAACGAAAAAAGGAACAGCCCTCCGCAAGGTATGGGAAACAGTGGGAGCATTGGACGAACATACGGAATATGCGGACTGCGACAGCTTTTATACGAGCACCACAGGGGATGCGCAGGTAACGTTGTGGAAGGATTTGGAGAGGACGGAGGCAGAGCTTCTTGAATTGTCGCCCGAGGATGAGACAGAAATAAAAAAATTTATAAAACATGTGAAATACGCGGCAGAATGCGAAATGCCCGCCGAAAAGCCTATGGATGCCATGGGAATCAGGGATTATATCCAAATGGGCCGTTCCATGGCAGACATGCCAAAGGTGATGAAGGAATACGGCTCCATTGATTTGGAGGATCTCTCAGGACGTTTTAAACATCCTGCATTGAAGGCGCTGTTTACGGATTATTTACCCAAAGAGTATGTTGCAAGCTCATTTCTCGTTTCTTATGCAAGCATTGCAGCCGGTAACGGCGAAATCCCAAGGGGCGGTTCTTTGGCAATGGTGAATCGCATAGTAAAACGCTTTCGGCAGCTGGGAGGGAACTTATACTGCGATGCGCCGGTTTCGAGGATTCTGATAGAAAACGGAAAAGCAATAGGAATTGAAAAGGCAGATAAAAAAACGGTGGCGGCGGATTACGTCATCTCGTCAGTGGATACTATGGAAATGTTTGGCCGACTCATCGGGAAAAAGTATATGGATGCAAAGTGGCAGTCCTGTTATGCGGACAGTGAAAAATATCCTCTTTTTAGCGCCGTGCAGGCTGCATTTGCAGTGGATCAGGGAGCATATGACGGAAAAGGGACGATTTTCTTCGACTGCCCCCCTTTTGAGACAGGCGGGAAAAAGGTGGGAAGGATTTCGGTGAAAAGCTATGAATATGAACCGGAATTTGCCCCGGCGGGAAAAACGGTGCTTCAAGTAAATGTGCCGCAGTTTGATAAGGAATATTTTTACTGGAAAGGGCTGACAATGGAGGAATATGAAGTCCGGAAGAAAGAGGCCGTAAACGCGATAGAAGAGCGGCTGCTCCTGCAGTTCCCCGGGCTTCAAGGCCATATGGAATTCCTCGATTGCTGGACGCCGCTTACGTATGAGCGGTACTGCAATGCATATCATGGGGCATATATGGCCTTTATCACGAGAAAAGGAGTAAAGTCTTTTCGGGTCAAAGGGACGGTAAAAGGGGTGAAAAACCTGTATATTGCCAGCCAGTGGATTATGGCTCCGGGCGGGCTTCCGGTGGCGGTAACGGCAGGAAAATTTGCCCTGTGGCGGATTGCCCGGAAAGAACGTATTGTCAAATTTTGAACGGTATGTGCAAAATGTTAAGGCAGGAAAGCGTTTGTTGGAAGATGTCCAATGAACGCTTTCCTGATTTTGCATTAAGGATGGCAGATTCAATGGGAGATTTGTACGGGTTGGCACAGTGCGGCAGACATGCGCGAAATCGCTGTTTTTGCGATTTCTATGCATATGCTGCCGTGGGCGGAGCGAACAGTAACGATTTGAAAAGACCGCTAAGAGCACAAAAAGACAGGATTTTTTATTAATTGAATAATAAAATAAATGACAGGGCCGCATAATAAGGAATCTTTTTCTTGTCCCTTGACACTCTGCAAAATGGGGATACAATAGAATCTATAATATAATGGTGAGAAAATAACAGAGGAAAATTGTCATTCCGGAACGGAGGAGAAAAGTGTCGGATTTTGTAAAAAAGTGTGTGGGCTGTGATGAGATGCAGTTCCATGATATTACTTTCGGTGAAAAGGCGCCGGGATGGGTGGACGGCGTATATTATCCCAGAAACCCAAAGCAGGAAGCCGGCAGAAGCTTTCTTGAGGAGAGGGATGGTATCCTGAAGATTCACAGCCGTGTATGGCAGGAAATCGAAGAGACGGGCTTTGGCATTTATTATTATGAGGAAACGACACGGCTGTCAGGAGAACTTTCCGGAAGCAATTACTTGATAAAAGCAGTGTTGGTAAATCCTACAGGGGAGCCTTATACCTGCCATATCCGGGTAAACGGAATCGTGAAAGAGGAAGCGGTTATTGTGAAGCCGGGAGAGAAGAGGGAGGTAACGGTGACGCTCTGCCTTACAGGCGACGGTTTTACTTTGACCTTTGTGACGGCGGCTTTGGCGGACATACATGAGCAGGTAATAGAGGGCGATATCTATCTGGAGTCTCTGGAAATCACGGAAGAACCGGCCAAAGAAAAACGGCAGATTCCCAGAATTTTTCTGGTGTCGGACTCTACGGTGCAAAGCTATGAGAGACGGTTTTATCCTCAGACAGGATGGGGGCAGATGCTTTACCGGTTCTTTCGGGGAAAGGATCAATATAGGGAGTATCCTGCAAAGCACAGCACCTATTCCCTTGCAAGGACTTATGAGCTGCCTCAGGCAGTAATCGAAAACCGCTCCATCGGCGGCAGGAGCGCCAAGTCCTTTTACGAGGAGGGGAAGCTGGATCAAGTGCTGGAGATTTTATGCCCCGGGGATTATATGTTCGTCCAGTTTGCCCATAATGACGCTACGGCAATCCGCCCTAACCGTTACATACCCGAGGAGGATTTTCCTTTTTTTATACAGCGGTACATAGATGCCTGCAGGCGCAGAGGGGCGCAGTGTGTCCTTGTGACGCCCGTGACCATGCGGGTATTGGAGGAGGACGGCAGCAATAAATTATGTTTTCCCGGATATCGGGAGCAGATGCTGAAAATGGGGGCGGAGCAAGGGATCCCCGTACTTGATTTGAGTAAACGCAGCAATGATTATTTGAATAAAATCGGTTCCGAGGAGAGTAAAAGCTTATATATGTGGCTGGAGGAAGGGGAGTATCCTGAGGGCGCTTATGCCGCAGGAGTCTCCGATAAAGCTCATCTTCAGGAATACGGCGCTCAGGTCTACGCGGATATGGTGGTTCAGATGATACAAGAGTATGACAGGGACGGACAGCTGGACGGGTTAAAAGAAATGGTTGCACCGATACCCATAGAGGAAATCAGGAAGCCTCAGAAGAGGACTGACGGCGCCGGTAAAGCGAGAGTGTACGCGGAGGATGCCGTCACAGGCTTTGTGGCACAGGAGATTTCCGTGGAAAACGGCAAGGGCAGTTTCCTGCTTCAATGGAACAGAGTGGAGAAAGCGGTGTCCTATCATGTATACGCTAAGAAAAAAGAGGAGCTGACCTATGAGGTGGTGCGGACTGTCACGAAGGAAGAGAAGGAATCGCTGGCCGTTCTGCCCTTTACGGCGGAAGGAGGCATTTTCTGGCAGTATTATGTGACCGCTGTTTTTGCCAACGGCAGTGAAGGACACGCAAGCAGAATGATTGAGGTTGATTTGACATGAAAAAATTTTCATTGAAACCGTATTTATGGAAATATAAGTGGAACTATTTCGCAGGTATTATCGTCCTGCTCTTGGTGGATTTGGCCAGTCTCTATATTCCTCAGTATACAGGGGAGATTATAGACGGACTTACGGCAGGCAGCATGGATATGCAGGGAGTCGCCCCCGTGCTTTTTAAGATATTGGCAGCAGGCTTGATTATGACATTGGGACGGTTCGGCTGGCGCTATTTTCTTCAGGGAGCCGCCAGAGGGATTGAATACCGTCTCCGGAACGATATGTTCGGGCATTTGGAGACACTGTCGGCAAGGTATTTTAACAGTCATAAGACGGGGGATTTAATGGCTCATTTCACCAATGACCTTCAGGCCCTCCGACAGGCAGTGGGAATGGCTGTGGTGACTACCTTTGACGCGGTGGTGATGACGGTCATGGTGCTGGTGAAGATGGTGGTGTATGTGGATTTCAGACTCACATTGATGGCTTTTATCCCGCTGATTTTGGTAGCGATAGGCTGTTATTTTTACGGCATTGAAGTGAAAAAGCGGCAGCTCAGAAGGCAGGATGCTTTCTCGGAGCTGTCCGACAAGGTACAGGAAAGTCTGGCGGGAGTCAGGGTATTAAAAGCTTTTGTACAGGAAGAGGCGGATTTTCGGTCTTTTGAAGAGGCAAGCATCAATAATATGGAGAAAAATCTGGCGGTGGTAAAGCTCCGTGCCGTCTTCGGGCCGGCTTTGGATGCAGTCACAGGCGTCAGCCTGCTGCTGACATTGATATTCGGCGGGAAGATGGTATTGGCCGGACAGGTCTCTATCGGACAGTTTGTAGCTTTTAATACCTATATCGGTATGCTGGTATGGCCAATGATTGCCTGTGGAGACTGTATTAATGCCTTTACTCAGGCGGCTGCGGCGCACAAGCGGATTTCCTGTATCTTTGAGGAGCAGCCGGATATCGTGGATAAATACCCTGAGTGGACGGAGGCCGATCATATCAAGGGAGATATTCAACTGAATCATCTGACTTTTACATATCCTGACGGGGAAATCCCTGTTTTGAAAAATATTAACCTGCATGTAAAAGCGGGAGAGACTTTGGCTATTTTAGGGAGAACAGGCAGCGGGAAATCTTCGCTGGCAGATTTGCTGCTGCGGGTCTATGACTGTGAGGAAGGGATGCTGCTGATCGACGGCAAGCCTATCGGGGAACTGCCCCTTGCGGAGCTTCACAGAGATGTGGCGTATGTGCCTCAGGACAATTTCCTGTTCTCGGATACATTGGAGGAGAATATAGCCTTTGGGCTGGAGGAAAGAATCGGGGAGCATCCGGAACTGCGGAAAAAGATTCATCAGGCCGCAAGGGCTGCCTGCATTCACGACAATATTATGGAATTCCCCGAAAACTACGGGACAGTGGTCGGGGAGAGAGGGGTTACGCTGTCTGGCGGACAGAAACAGAGAAGCTCTATAGCAAGGGCTCTGTTAATGAACGCCCCTATCCTGATTCTGGACGATTCCCTTTCGGCAGTGGATACGGATACGGAAGAGCAGATTCTGGAGAATCTGGTGCGGCTCCGCAAAGGTATGACGACCATCCTCATTGCCCATCGTGTTTCCACTTTACAGAAGGCGGATCACATTGCAGTGCTCACGGAGGGAGAGATGACGGAGTACGGCACCCATGAGGAACTGCTGGAACTGGGCGGCTTCTATGCCCATATTTACGAGAAGCAGCAGCTGGAACAGGAATTGAAGAATTATTGATTTCATGATAAGATTCCGTGTATATGCCCATCCGTGCCGAATGATAAACGTTTTACGGCTTTATCCGGTGAGCTTTGAAGATTTGGGCTGCGCTGTTTTGCTTTGACACAAGCCATGCAGCACATAAATCCGTTTTTTGGCCGGACAGGATATCGGAAGGAAACGAAGGGGGCAATGTGCCGGAGTAACTGGAAAGGAGCATTTTATATAATATGAGCACTTTGACGGAAGACAATTTGGAATCCAATTATAAAGGAAGCGCATTGCTCCATTTGCTTTCTTATATGAAGCCCTATGCGGGATGGATGCTTTTAAGCCTGATTTTGGTGCTTGCGTTGACGGGGATTGACCTCTACCGGCCGGTTCTGATCGGTGACGCGGTGGATACCTTTGAAGCCAACGGAGATTATGACATAATCGTGGACACGGCCGTGAAATACGGTATCGTGCTGCTTTTGAGCTTTGTCTTTAATATTTCCCAGACATGGATACTGCAGAAGACGGGTCAGAGCATTATCCACACGGTCCGCAAGGAGCTTTATGCCCATATCCAGAGCCTGAGCAGCCGCTATTTCGATCTCACGCCCGTGGGAAAACTGGTCACAAGAGTGACTAATGATGTGGAAGCGCTGAACGAAATGTATTCCGGTATTTTGGTCAGGCTGTTCCGCAACATGGTTAAAATCGTGGGGCTGGCTGTGGTAATGCTTCTGCTGGACTGGAAACTGGCATTGGTTTCGTTTGTGCTGCTGCCTGTCGTGGCAGTGCTGACGGTGGTATTCCGTAAGATTGCCAGAGAGACTTACCGTCTGTCCAGAACGAGATTGACGGATATTAACACGTTTTTGTCGGAGAATATTTCCGGTATGCGCATTATCCAGATATTCGGAAGGGAGCAGCGCAAGTTTGAGGAATTTGACGGCAAGAACAGAAAGCTTTTCAAAGCTTATTACCGGGAGATGCTTGTATTTGCCATTTTCCGCCCTCTGGTATATATTTTAAGCGTAATTTCTTTAATGATTGTGCTGGGGGTGGGCAGCCGGGATGTGCTGGGAGACGTGATTTCCATCGGTACCCTCTACATTTTCGCGCAGTATATTCAGTCCTTTTTCGATCCCATTCAGGAGCTGGCGGAGCAGTTTTCCACGCTGCAGTCCTCCATAGCTTCTGCGGAAAAGATATTTACCATTATGAATGAGGAGCCTGCCGTACAGGAAGATGACAATCCCGTCATATTGCCGGAAATTCAAGGGAAGATTGAATTCTCCCATGTGTGGTTTGCTTATGATAATGAAAACTACGTGCTGCGGGATGTGTCCTTTGTCATTGAGCCGGGGCAGAGCGTGGCGTTTGTGGGAGCCACCGGTGCAGGAAAATCGTCCATCCTCAACCTGATCGGCAGATATTACGATATCCAGAAGGGGAATATTTATATTGACGGCGTGGATATCCGCAAATTGAGTAAAAAGCAGCTTCGGAGCGCCATCGGACAGATGCAGCAGGATGTTTTTATTTTTGAGGGAACTGTGGAGAGTAATATTCGTCTATATAACGAGGACATTACATCAGGGCAGATTGAGGAGGCTGCGGAATATGTCAATGCTTCTCACTTTATAGAGAGACTGCCGAAAAAGTATCGGGAGGCGGTTTCCGAGAGAGGGTCTACCTTCTCCGCAGGTGAGAGACAGCTTTTGTCCTTCGCCAGAACACTGGCGCATAAACCCCGGATCCTTGTTATGGACGAAGCCACGGCAAACATTGATACGGAGACGGAGCTGTTGATTCAGGAAGCCTTGGAAAAGCTGATGAAGGGCAGAACCACGATTATGGTGGCGCACCGTCTTTCCACGATACAACATGCCGACTGTATCATGGTAATGCATAAGGGCAAGATCAGGGAACAGGGCACCCATCAGGAGCTTCTGGCACAGGATGGCATATATAAGAAACTGTATGAACTGCAAATAAGTGTGTAAAGTATGAAGTGTGAAGGAAATCACTAAGCTCGAAAAGACCTCGCTAAGTGATTTCACGCTCTGCAGAGCAGAGCTTCTTCCAGACTTGCACCAATTCGTTGATTGTTTGTGCCGTATTGGCGGATGTGTTTGTTTTTGGGTGTCTATGCTGAGGTAAAGGGGATATACTGATAAGGTATCTTAGAAACTTAATTTTACATGGCGATTTGTGCCTGCGTGTTGCCGCAAAGTCGCCTGTGATCGGAGAGGGTGTTTACGCATCCTCTTGGGCAGCGCAGAAATGGAGATTATTATGAAAAGATTTGGAGTATTATTGTGTACCGGAATGATGGTTTTAAGTTTGTCTGCCTGTGGAGGCAATCAAGGGAATAATGACGGCAGTGTCCCGCCGGACAGTCCTGCCCAAGGGAGCCAGACTCAAGATGACCAAGCGTCAGGGAGCCAGACTCAAGATGACCAAGCGTCAGGAAGCCAGACTCAGGGGGATCAGACCCAGAGCAGCCAGCCTCAGGGCGGCAGTGAAACGCAAGGGAACGGCCATAATTATGAAGAAGGCTGGACGGAAGAGATGGAAGGGATAAAGACGGCTATTGTCAATGAATTGGGTGAAAATTATTTCCCGGATATGGCGCTCCTGCCCGATATGCTGGAGGCCTCTTTCGGTATCACTGCGGATATGTATGACGACTATCTGGCAGAGATGCCCATGATCAGCGCAAATGTAGATACCATGTTGATTATCCGGGCAAAAGATGATAAGGTGGAAGAGGTAGAAAATGCATTAAACGCCTATCGTGAAGCTCAGGTCGGAAATACCATGCAGTATCCTAAGAACATAGGTATTATACAGGCTTCCCGTGTTGACCGGATCGGGAATTATGTGTGTTATTTACAGCTGGGCGGAAACACAATGGATGTCATGGATCAGGGCGATGATGCCGTTATTCTCCACTGTCAGGAGCTCAATGAAAGCGTCCTTGAGATCATAAAGCAGAATGTTCAGAGCGACTAAAGTGTGAAGGAAATCACTAAGCTCGAAAAGACCTCGCTAAGTGATTTCACGCTCTGCGGAGCAGAGCTTCTTCCCAAACAGCTAATGCAGTTGTAAGAATCCGCAAGCGGATTCTTCCGGCCTTGCACCAATTCATTGATTGTTTGTGCCGCGGGTGGCATGGCAAGAAGTGCAGGAGTATATTTATGAATGGGATCTATTTACAGGATTCTATTGTCAAGAAATTTGATTGGCATGTGCAGAGAGGGTGCGACCCTTTTTGAAGTAGTTACGGGGTATAAAAATGGTTTTTAGCAGTGTCATGTTTTTGTTCCGGTTTTTGCCCATATTCTTTTTGATTTATTTTCTGGTTCCCGGAAGAGGAAAGAATGTTATTCTCTTTTTGGGGAGCCTGATTTTCTATGCATGGGGTGAACCGGTTTATATAGTATTGATGCTGTTTTCCACAGTGGTGGATTATGTCAATGGACGGCTGATCGGGAGATTCAGGGGGCGGGCGCAGGCTAAATTTTTTTTGGTGCTTTCCGTGGTGATCAATCTGTTTATTTTGTGCTTTTTTAAGTATGCGGATTTTCTGATTCAGACGGTAATTAACCTTACCGGCGCTTCGCTGCCGCTTCTGAACCTTCCGCTGCCCATTGGGATCTCTTTCTATACGTTTCAGACCATGTCCTATACCATAGATGTATACCGGGGCAAGGCCAAGATGCAGAAAAGCATTTTGGATTTTGGTGTATATGTGACAATGTTCCCTCAGCTGATAGCCGGTCCCATCGTAAAATATAGTTCCGTGGAGGAAAACCTGCATAACAGAAAAATAGATATGGTGGGAATCAGCCGCGGAGTGAAACGTTTTGTGGCCGGACTTGCGAAAAAAGCATTGCTGGCAAATACCATAGGTGAACTTTGGGCAATGATAACTGCCATGGAATTCGGGAGCATCAGTGCGTTTACCGCATGGATGGGCATATTTGCATTTGCATTCCAGATTTATTTTGACTTCTCGGGCTATTCCGATATGGCCATCGGATTGGGGGAAATTATGGGTTTTCATTTTCCGGAAAACTTCAATTATCCCTATATTGCTTCCTCTATCACGGAATTTTGGCGTAGATGGCATATTTCTCTGGGAAGCTGGTTCCGGGAGTATGTCTATATTCCGCTGGGTGGAAACCGCAAGGGTGTACTCAGACAGCTGTTGAACATATTGATCGTCTGGACGCTCACCGGCATTTGGCACGGTGCGGGCTGGAACTTCCTTTTCTGGGGATTGTGGTTTGCCTTTTTGTTGATGATTGAGAAGCTGTTTCTTGGGAAGGTATTGAACCGGCTGCCGAAGGGAATCGGAATCTTGTATAATGCGGCGGCAGTGTTGTTCGGCTGGGTTTTGTTCGCGCTGGAAACTCCGGTGGAAATCGGGGGATATTTGCGGGCAATGTTTCGGTTCGGAAGTAATCTGATAGACAGTCAGGGGCTGTATTTGTTTGGGGAGTATTTCATCCTGTTTGCCATTGCATTGATTGCGTCCACGCCGCTTCCGGGCAGAATCATCGGCAGGCTGGAGAAGTCTGAAACCGGATGGGGCATAGCCCTGTACCGGCTGGGAGAAAAGGTGGTTCCTGCGCTCTTGCTGCTGCTTTGCACCGCCGTTATCGTAGATGCCACATTTAACCCGTTCTTGTATTTCAGATTTTAAGAAACGGTTCACCATGCAGAAACGATGATACAATTTGTCTGTGGAAGCTTGCTCCCAATGACTTGCTCGTATGCCCTTTATGGCAATGCATGCAGGGGGCGGAGGCAGACAAGCGGTAAATTCGCAAAGTGCGGGGACAAAGTATTTAAGGACGGCAGTCAGGGATTGTCGCGGAGAGAGGTTGCAATGGGAGAAAAGAAAAACGCTCTTTTTACAACGGCAGTGGTGGCTGCCATAATACTAATTTTTACCGTTGCGGATTTCTTCCGCGGTGACAGGCTTTACTCGGAGACGGAGAACCGATTGCTTGCCGTCAGGCCTGTGGCTTCCAGAGAGAGCATTTTTTCAGGGGAATTTGCAAAGGACTATGAGACTTATGTGACGGATCAGTTCGTGGGCAGGGATAAGTGGATCGGGATAAAGACCCGGATGGATATTTTGCTGCAGAAAAAGGAGATCAACGGGGTGTATTTGGGATCCGACGGTTATCTCATAGAGCAGCATCTGCCGGAAGACTACTCCGAGCTTCTGGTGGCAAAGCGGACGGCGCTGCTTCAAAAGCTTGTGGAACAATGGGATGCCACGGTCATGCTGGTGCCTACCGCCGACAATATTCTGACGGATAAGATGCCTGCCAATGCTCCGTATTATGATCAGGCAGAGCTGCTGGAGATGATTGCGGAACAGGTGGGGGACAGCCATTATGTAGATGTCTACGGAAGCCTGAGGGCTCATGCCGAGGAAGAAATCTACTATCGCACCGACCATCACTGGACCAGTCTGGGCGCCTATTACGGTTATCTTGCATGGGCGGAAAACAGGGGGGAAGATCCCTTTGCCTACCGTCTCAATGCCATGGCCGTAGCTTCTGAGGATTTTCTGGGGACATTGCATTCCAAGACAAATCTGGACCGCAAAGGCGACACCATACGATATTTTGCATCGACGGAAAAGCGACCGATTACCGTGACCTATGATTTCCAAAGAGAGACGGATACTTTTTATGAAGAATCTTATTTGGAAACAAAAAATCAATACGGATTTTTTCTGGACGACAACCATGCGTTTATTCAGATTGACACCAGCTATCGTAACGGGAAAACCCTCTTTGTGATTAAGGATTCTTATGCCAATAGCATGATCCCCCTGCTGACGCCTCATTACCAGCGGATATATGTAGTTGACTTAAGATATTACAACGGCAGGCTGTCCGCCCTGATGAAGCAGATGGAGCCGGAAGAGGGAATGGATGTGCTGGTGCTCTATAACTGTATTCACTTTTTGGAGGAGTTCAGTTATACGGAATAGTTCCGCTTGGCGGCTTATACCGTTGAAGCGGCATAGCTGGAAAAGTGAAAAGCGGCGCAAAGGAGGAAGGATATGAGAGCGGTAGTATTTGATATGGACGGAGTCTTGTTTGACACGGAGCGGGTATGTATGGAGAGCTGGATTGCCGTGGCGGATTTGGACGGGCTGCCGGATATGGAGAAAATTTTCCCCCAATGTATTGGCCGAAATGCCAATGACAGCAAGAAGATCGTTCTGGAGGCATATGGACAGGACTTTGATTATGACAGATTTCGGAAAAAAGCGTCCGATTTCTTCTGGGACAGCATTGAGAAAAACGGACTGCCTATGATGGCCGGGGTGCGGGAGATATTGGATTGGCTGAAAGAAGAAAAATGGATCGTGGGGCTGGCGTCTTCTACAAAGCGGTCATCCGTGATGCATCATTTAGGACAGTCGGGAATTAAGGATTATTTTCAAGCCGTTGTCACAGGGGATATGGTGGAACATTCCAAACCCTTGCCGGATATTTATCTGCTGGCGTGTCGGGCGCTGGGGATAGAGCCTTGTGAGGCATATGCCGTGGAGGACTCTCCCAACGGGATCCGTTCCGCCTATGCTGCGGGAATGTGCCCGTTGATGGTTCCGGATATGCTGCAGCCCGACGAGGAAATGAGACACCTCAGCCACCGTATTTTCAAGGATTTGGCAGAGGTTCTTGATTTTATGAAATTGAAGGGGTGAATGATTTTCAAACACATTCCGGGAGCGGATTGAATCGGCGAGAATTGGGGAAAGCGGGAAGGAATGAATGGCTGATTTAGGGATACCACAAAATACTATAAAGATATTGCAAAAATATAATTTCAATTTCCAGAAAAGATTTGGACAGAATTTTCTGATTGATACCAATGTGCTGAAACGGATTATCGCGGCGGCGGATGTTACGAAAGAGGATTACGTATTAGAGATTGGTCCGGGTATCGGCACCATGACACAGTATCTTGCGGAAAGCGCAGGCACGGTGGCGGCCGTGGAAATCGACAAGAACCTGATTCCCATTTTGCAAGATACGCTGTCCGGTTATGATAATGTGACGATTATAAATGAGGATATTCTGAAACTGGATATTCACAAAATCGTGGAAGAAAAAAACGGCGGAAAGCCTGTAAAAGTAGTGGCCAACCTTCCTTATTACATAACCACGCCCATTATTATGGGATTATTGGAAAGCCATGTGCCGTTGAAGAGCATCACGATTATGGTGCAGAAGGAAGTGGCGGACAGAATACAGGTGGGGCCCGGAACGAAGGACTACGGTGCATTGTCTCTGGCGGTGCAGTATTATGCGAAACCTGAGATTGTGGCAAAGGTGCCCCCCAACTGCTTTATTCCCCGTCCCAATGTGGGCAGCGCGGTGATACGCCTCACAAAACATGAGGCTTCTCCGGTGGAGGTGAAGGACGAAAAGAAAATGTTTGCCTTGATCAGGGCATCTTTTAACCAGAGAAGAAAGACGCTGATAAATGGCTTATGCAATGCGGCGGAGCTACAGTTGTCAAAGGAACAGGTGGCAAGGGCTGTGGAAGAAATGAAATTACCGCCTGCAGTGCGAGGTGAGACGCTGACTCTGGAGCAGTTTGCGGAATTAAGTAATTTGCTGTAAATAAATATGGAGTGGTAAGGGTGCCTAATGCATAAATTAGATATTATACCGGAGAAGAGAATCAATGAAAAAGTGTATTAATATGCTGCATATAATGTTTAGATATGCTAAGGTTGAAGCCATTGCCTATTTAAATGTTGATATTTTGCTGAGTATTGTTTCTGCTTCACAGTTATTGATACTGCAGATGATTGTTGATGGATTTGCTAAAAATGAAGATATATTTTCTGCCGGAGGAATAGGGCTTGCATTGTTATGCAGCTATTTTTTCGCAAAAAACTTATTGGATAATCTTAAAGCTCAAACGGCTTTTCGTTTAGAAAAATCAATTTCCATAAATTTGGGAACTGAGATCGCAGAGACAGTCAATTCCTTGGACTATGATTGTTATGAGAATGAAAATATGTATGATGTAATAGAGAAAGTATCTGATAAGCCGTACCAACATTTTATAAAAGCTTTTTTTTCTTTTTCGAATCTAATGGGGATCTTTATTCAATTGACCGCTATTTTTGTATATTTGATTTACATATCTGGAATCGGAGTTTGTGTAAGCATTTGCCTGATTGCCGCAATCTTTTTCTTTGATTATAAGATAATGGTTACCAGCGATGAGTTGGAAAATGATAAGATACCGGAAGAAAGGATGTTAAAATATTATATTAATCTTTTTTTTGATAAGAAATATTTATATGAAATAAAAATATTGCAAACAGAATCCTTTTTTATGAACAAGATAGATCAATATATGAAAAGAGTTTATCGAAAGAGGTTGAAGATAAGCTTTTGCACACAGAAATATTATGGATATTCATGTCTGTTTCTTAGTTTATGGGCAATATGGGCATTAGGTATGGTAGGATGGAAAGTTTATAATAGCATAGTTCCGGTTGGAGTGTTTTTGGCGAGTATTAAAATGATTGATATGATTAGTGGTTTATCGGGTCTGTTTTCGGAAGAGTATGTGGGCTGCGGAGAGGAACTGCAAAAAATAGCATACTATGAAAACCTAAAAAGAATAGAGGGCATAGATGAGCAGTGAAATCATATTTGAGAATGTGTCATTTTCATATGGTGAAAAGATTGTATTTAACAATTTAAATATAAGAATTCCTTTGGGATGCAACGTTGCGCTGGTGGGTGAAAACGGCGCAGGAAAATCGACATTAATAAAACTGATATTAGGTTTGCATACTCCTCAAAAAGGCAATATTTTTATTGAAAACAAAAAAATTTCTGAGTTGTCGGCAAAAGAAAAAAAGGAATTGTTTGCGGTTGCGTTTCAAGACTTTTATCGCTATCCTTTATCTTTAAGAGAAAATCTTTCCTTGTGTCTTGATAAAAGTGAGAATGAAGAGAAATATGCGGAGGTCTTAAAGACAGTCGGGCTGGTTGATTTGGTTGCCAGACTAGATGACAAGATTGGGAAATACGGAGAACACTCATTAGAGCTTTCGGATGGACAGTGGCAGAAGATTGCGCTGGCACGAGTTTTAATATCAAAAGCAAAAGTGCTTATATTAGATGAGCCAACAGCTTCCATGGATCCGGTCAGCGAGTCAAATCTATATCATAGCTTTATGGGTATAATGCAGTCACGGGGAACTATCATAATAACGCATAGAATGGCCTTGGCTAAATATGCGGATGTAATTATTGTGATAAAAGACGGGGAAGTAAACGGTATTGGTAAGCACAGTGATCTTTTGAGTCAAAGTAATTACTATAGTATGCTGTATAAACGGCAAAGTGAATGGTATCAGTAGAATATCGAAAGGATATTAACCGGATGAAAGAAGCACATAGACAAGGAGATGCTAAGATATTATGGTTTGGAATAAGAGCTGTAGTTAGCGTGGTTCCGTTAGCAAGTATATATGTGCTGGCTTATTTTGCGTTATATTCCATTTCGGGGAGCCTTACCGGATTATTGCTGGAAAGAATAACGAATGCAGTTATATTAAAAGAATCAATGTTATTTCGCTATATTATATTGTATGTAGGATTTTTTGTTGTGCTTCAGTTATCCAGTTTTGGCTACGCCATGGCAATGAACACGTTCATATTTGAAAAAGTATCCGATGAAATGAACCGTAGGTTGGCAAGCGCTATGGTTCATATAAATTATTATGATCTGGAAAAAAAGAAAAATTGGATACAATATACAGAGCAAGGGAATGTGTGGAAAATGAGAATATTTCGGATTGCTTCATGCAGAGCATACGTTACATAGGAACCCTTATAGCAATATTTAGTTCCTTTCTGGTTGTGGGGAAATGGAATCTTTTAGTTCCGTTTACCTTGTTTTGTTTCTTTATACCGGAAATAATGATTAGAAAAAAATCAATGGAAGAAGAAAAGACAGAAAAAGAAAATAATGTAACGCTTGAAAGAGAGCAGAATGACTTATGGAAGATTTTTTTCAGTAAAGAAGCAGCTAAGGAAATAAGAATTTTTCAGACTGGGGATCGGTTGGTAAATATATGGAAAGAAAAGCGTTTCCATTTATTTCATAGAGAATGGGAAATTAAAAAAAGGGCAATAAACAGTCTTTTTAAGGCAAATCTGATCAAAACAAGCGGGCTTATTTTATGCTTGATTATCCTTGCAGTTCAATGTATAAGAGGAGAGCTGTTAATAGGGGCATTAGCGGGAGCAGTGTCTTTATTACCGGCTTTGCAGCGATATTTTTCACAGATAGGGGAGCAGAGAAACAAATTAAAAAAAAGCATATTGTATATTAGGGGTTATTATGATGTTATAAATGGGAAAGAAGCCCAAGGCGTAACAAAATTGGCGGTAAAGGATAGCATAAAAGCAGAAAATGTAACATTTGGTTATGACGAAGATACGAACGTTCTGGAGGGAATTAGTTTTCAAATTCTGAAGGGCGAAAAGGTAGCACTGGTGGGCGAAAACGGTGCGGGAAAATCTACTCTTATCAAATGCTTATTAGGTCTTTATCCTATAAAAGAGGGGAAAATATCATACGACGGATGCTGTTTGAATTCTAAAACGGAATATGATTACGGAAATATTTCTGTCATGCAGCATGAATTTGGGAAATATTGCATGACTGTGGCAGAAAACATAGGTTTTGAAAACGGTAACAATGTAAATATAGATGGATTGCAGGTGGAAGATGTCTTTTTGGGCAAGGAGTATGGAGGAACGGAATTATCAGGCGGTCAATGGCAAAGAATAGCATTAGCCCGATGCTTGCATAAAAATGCAGATTTGTATTTGTTGGATGAACCTACAGCAAGTTTGGATCCTATTTATGAACAAGATGCTATAATAAAACTTTTAAGGGAATTAAATGATAAAACAGTTATTATAATAACTCATAGATTGGGAATATGTAAGTTAATGGATAAAATTATTGTCTTAGATAAAAATCATACGATGGATGGAATTGGCTCCCATGATGAATTGATGAAAACCAGTAAAACATATCAATGTTTATATGAAAATCAAGCAAATTGGTATATGACTTAAAGAAAGGTTTGAAAAATCATTCCCTCAGTTTATACGCCTTGCTTCGTCTGAACAAAAAACGTAAAAGCACAGATTGACCTGTAGAGTTGTATCAAAAATTGTGGTAATCAAACAAACTAATGGATTTTTGTCCTTAAGAAACACCGGTTTCAAAACTTCCGGAATCTTGATTTGTTTGGGAAAGAATATTCATTCAGTATAAAGGATAGATTTGGACAGGTAAAGAGGTTATATCTTTAGTAGTGCTGCAATAATTAGGAATATATTGATATTTAGTAAAAGGGTACAAGGTATAGCTACTATATCTTGTATTTTTTTACAGAAAATTAAAGATTATTTTTTGACATATGCATAGGGACTATGGTAAACTTATAGAATCGAAATAGTGGGATATTATAGCCATACATAGGATAATGGTTTCCGGTCACGATTTTACGTATTATAAATATAAAGCCACTACAATAGATTCAGATAGGGAGCGAAGTACCTTGGATAAGTATGAATACAAGATAAGAGCGGATGAAATCAAAGTTTTGATTGCCCGGGGGGAGTATGCTCAGGCGGTAGATATTGCGGATACTATTGATTGGCGCAGAGTGAAAAGCGTGATGATGCTCTGTACAATCAGTGATTTGTATAAAATAAACAGGCGCTATGAGGATGCGAGGAATATGCTCCTTTTAGCTTATGAGAGAAGACCCGGCGGCAGGACAATCTGTTATTCCCTCTGTGAACTTTCTATTAAAATGGAGGATTTTGTTCCGGCGGTAAATTATTATAAAGAATTTGTCCAGGTAGCTCCCAAAGACCCGGGGCGCTATATTTTGCAGTACAAGCTTTACGAGGCTCAGGACGTAAGTCTGGAGGAACGTATCGGAGTATTGGAAGAATTAAAAAAGAGAGATTACCGGGAGAAATGGGCATATGAGCTTGCTTATCTCTATCATAGAGTGGGGCTTGCCACCCGCTGCGTGGAGGAATGCGACGAGCTTATTTTATGGTTTGGTGAGGGAAAATATGTGATCAAGGCAATGGAGTTGAAAATGCTGCATCAGCCGTTGTCACCCTCCCAGCAGGAGAAATATGACCATCGTTTTGAAGGATACGGACAGACTAATTATGAAGTTCAGCAAGGGGGAGCTTCCGAAAAGGAACCCTACTACGCGTCCCAGCAGGAGCAAGGGCAATCAGGGCAGTCTTATTATGGCTCCCAGCAGGAGTCGGGCTATGGGGAGCAGCCTTATTATGGCTCCCGGCAGGAGCCGGGTCTTCCGGAGCAGCTTTATTATGGCTCCCAGCAGGAGCCGGGCCTTCCGGAGCAGCCTTATTA
>Ga0137308_100799_pt1 | contig 42504 bp, 37 predicted proteins | sample Inofrocosms_June_FD_97181 | JGI IMG/M metagenome (GOLD analysis project Ga0137308, IMG submission 97181) | Mouse cecal microbial communities from Vienna, Austria - N-Acetylneuraminic and N-Acetylglucosamine D2O microcosms_June | ecosystem: Host-associated > Mammals > Digestive system > Large...
ATTAAGTAACAGGCAACTGGCTAAAATGATTGTTGCCGAAGCATCTACTTATGCAATCACAGGTATTATCTGCGGCAGCGTTTTGGGAATCGTTTGCAACAAGATTTTATTTAGTAAACTTATAACCTATCACTGGGGCGATGCATGGAGTGTTCCCTTAGTTGAGCTTGGTATCATTATTGTTGTTGTAGCCATTGCAGTAATTTTGGCAGTAAGAAACCCCATCAGGAAAATGAAAGAAATATCCATTGTTGATACAATCAGTGCGTTGTAAGTGCGATGATACCAGGGAGGATGAATTAGGAAATCTGGCAGAAAACCTTAATTATTTATCTGCTTCTCTTTCTGCTACGATAAATGAGCTTACCTCTGTAAACGAGCAGTTACGGACAGATATTGAAAAGGAGCAGGAACTGGAGCGTCAAAGGATTGATTTCTTTGCGGCTGCTTCCCATGAGATGAAAACACCTTTAACTATATTAAAAGGGCATTTGAATGGAATGATAAATAATATCAAAGGGTATGAAAACCATATTGATTATATGAAACGCTCTTTAAATGTTGTTGATAAGATGGAAACATTAGTAAAAGAACTGCTATATATTTCACGTTCAGAGAACAATAGAGGATTTGGTGTACCTGAAACTGTAAATTTAGCAGAGATATTCCGTGTGCAGATTGCAGATGTAGCAGATTTGTTTTTAGGGAAAAATTAATCCCTTGATGTGTGGCTTCCCAGCTGCGTTTTATGTGAGGTGGTACGTTCTCAGGTGGAACGGGCTATACAAAATATAATTGTAAATGCAATACGCTATTCACCAGATGGAGCACAGGTTAAGGTGGCTGTATCAGTTTTTCATGGAACTGTGCATTGTGAGGTTGAAAATACAGGAATTCATATACCAGATGAAATACTGCCGCATTTATTTGAAGCGTTTTACCATGCAGACCGTTCCTACAACAGTGGGACTGGAGGAACGGGGTTAGGTCTTTATATTGTGAAAACTGTAATGGAAAACCGCAAGGCAAAATATGGAATCAAGAATACGGAACAAAGGGTAATGTTTTGGTTTGAACTTCCAAAGAAAGAAGTACCAGTTAGCAACTCCATATAAATTCCATATTGTTTGCAAATAAAATTCAAAACGATTTGTTATATTATAGCCGTCCATTAAGAACGGCTGGTATGATGGTCAGGGAACATTCCATAAATGGACACGAGAAAGCGTAGATGACATAATCGATGAATATTACCAGACATTAGAAAGCATTAAGAGTGGCACTCTGTATTCTAAAGATTCTGGAGATGGTGACAGCTGTGCTATGATTACGCCAAGTGATGATGTGGAATGTAGTTATGGGACTGATGTTGTAAAAGAAGATGGGAAGTCAATCCATTTGGGTGATTATTCTACGAAAGAGGAATTAGAGCAGGCAGTTAAAGAAGTTGTTGAAAGCGGACAATTGACGGAGCAGGAAGTGAAGGATGCATATTTACAATAGCATTTTATTGTAGGTATAAATATATGTAAATTTCTCAAAAACAGATATACCAGTACAGAGCTGGTAAGCTTGCAAGGAAAAATGGCAATCCATTGGCTTTGTACCATTTCATAGGGTTTTAAGGCAAACGCCCACCATGTAAAAAAACAGCGTGTGGTGGGCGGTATTGCTATGCCCGGAAAGACTTAACAGACACTCTCCAGACTGTTATATACCCAAGTAAAGTTACACTATCAAAATTTGGTAAGAAATTTGACATATACAGCATGCCATGATAAAATAATTGGAAATAAATAATGATAGTTCGTTTGCGCCATCCTATCAAAAAACAAAACCAGGGCATCTAGTAAAAATATTTATGGGAATATTGTTATGCCAGATGCAGCCAGTTTTTACCGGCTGCTTTTTACTTTGCGGGAAATTGATGTAATTCTAAAGGGTGCTAAAGTGTATGTACTGGTGTCTGGTTTTTTATGGTGCAGACTGGATAAAGAGGGAAGAAGCTATGTATTTTTTAAAAACATCTGCGTCATTTGACAGCGCACATTTTTTGCATGGATATAAAGGAAAATGCGCCAATCTGCATGGACACCACTGGGTAATTGAAGCAGAATTTTCAAGCAGTCATTTACAGGATGATGGAAGCTGCAGGGGTATGCTTATAGATTTTGGTGATTTGAAGCGGGCTGTCCGGAATCTTGCTGATAGCTTTGACCATGCATTGATATATGAAAAAAATTCATTAAAACCAGACACAGAAGCAGCACTTTTATCAGAAAATTTCCACTTGGTACCGATGGATTTCCGTCCTACCGCAGAAAATTTTGCCCGCTGTTTTTATGAAAAATTAAGAGAGAAAGACCTGCCAGTTTACAGGGTAACAGTTTATGAAACACCAGATAACTGCGCAGTTTATGAGGTATGATTATGCACAGCTTACCAGTAGCAGAAAGATTTGTCAGTATTAACGGTGAAGGCAGGCGTGCAGGTGAACTTGCGGTTTTTTTACGGTTTTGTAAATGTAACTTGCAATGCAGTTTTTGTGATACACGCTGGGCTAATTCTGATGATGTAGATGCAGAGGTAATGACAATCAGGCAGATTACCAGTTATGTAATGTCTACAGGCGTTCAAAATGTTACGCTTACAGGTGGAGAACCTCTTTTGCAGAAGAATATTGGAACTTTGATTGCTAGTCTGGATGCGCTTGGACTGGATATTGAAATTGAGACCAACGGAAGCGTGCCATTGAAAACTTTAACACCATTTCCAGCAAATACAAGTATTACTATGGATTATAAATTGCCAGGGAGCGGAATGGAGAAATTTATGTGTTTAGAAAATTTCTCTTATCTGACAGAAAAAGATACCATAAAATTTGTTGTCAGTGATATTATGGATTTAAACCGTGCAGCAGAGGTTATCCATACATTTGGTCTTACTGCACGCTGTTGTGTTTACTTTAGTCCGGTATTTGGTAAAATTCATCCAGATACGGTTGTATCTTTTATGAAGGAGCATATGCTGAATAAAGTGAAACTGCAGCTGCAATTACATAAATATATCTGGAATCCGGAACAGCGTGGAGTTTAATTTTCAAATTAGAAAGGTGTGTTCATAATTATGGATACAAAAGCGGTTGAATACCATGTGCGTGGGATTTTAAAAGCAATTGGCGAAGACCCAGACCGGGAAGGGCTTCGCGAAACACCACGCCGGGTCGCAAAAATGTATGAGGAAGTATTTGAGGGAACAAAGTATTCAAACCATGAAATTGCAGAAATGTTTGGAAAAACCTTTGCGTCTGGTGACATGGAGCAGGCAGGCTCTGTTGTTGTGATGCGGGATATTAGTGTGTTCAGCTATTGTGAGCATCATATGGCGCTAATGTATGATATGCATGTCAGTGTAGCTTATATCCCTTATGGACGTGTACTTGGTCTTAGCAAAATTGCCCGGATTTGTGATATGGCAGCAAAAAGGCTTCAGCTACAGGAACGTCTGGGGCATGATATTGCAGAAATAATATCAGAAGCTACGGGTTCACCAGATGTTGGTGTCCTGATAAGTGGCTCACATAGCTGTATGACGGCACGTGGAATTAAAAATGTTTCGGCGAGGACAGTGACAAAAACATTTTGTGGAGCGTTTAAAACAAACACAGAATTACAAAATTTACTGGAGGAAAAATAAATGAAAGCATTGGTTCTTTTCAGCGGAGGGGTTGACAGTACAACCTGTCTCGGATTGGCGGTTGAAAAATATGGTGCAGCAGAAGTTCTTGCACTTTCTGTTTTTTATGGGCAAACCCATGATAAGGAACTTGCAGCAGCGGAAAAAATAGGGGAATATTATGGTGTTACTGTCAAAAAGCTGAATCTTGCGCTGGTTTTTGCAGATTCCAATTGTGCACTTTTATCTGGTTCTGCTAATGAAATTCCGAAAGAAAGCTATGCGGACCAGCTGGCTCATACAGAGGGTAAGCCAGTGTCTACATATGTCCCTTTCCGGAATGGGCTTTTTCTTGCATCTGCATCAAGTATTGCGCTGTCACATGGATGTGAGGTAATCTATTACGGAGCACACAGCGATGATGCAGCAGGTAATGCTTACCCTGATTGCAGCGATGCATTTAATGCTGCCATGAACCGTGCTGTTTATTTAGGAAGCGGGCAGCAACTGAGGATTGAAGCTCCATTTGTTAAAATGAATAAAGCACAAATTATAAAAAAGGGGCTTATTATTGGAGTTCCATATGGATTAACATGGAGCTGCTATGAGGGTGGAGAAATGCCATGTGGTGTTTGTGGTACATGCCGTGACCGTGCTGCGGCATTTGCAGCAAACGGAATAGAAGATCCAGCAATGAAAGGAAGGACATATGAACGGAAGAAATGATTATGAGAAAGGAAACATAACTTTGCTTGGAAACCAGCATACACAATATGCGTCAGATTATACTCCATGTATTCTTGAGACATTTCCCAACAAGCATCCTGGCCGTGACTATTTTGTTAAGTTTAACTGCCCTGAGTTTACCAGTCTTTGCCCAATTACAGGGCAGCCAGATTTTGCAACGTTATATATTTCCTATGTCCCAAGAGAACTTATGGTTGAGAGTAAATCATTAAAGCTGTATTTATTTAGTTTCCGGAATCATGGAGATTTTCACGAGGATTGCGTTAATATAATTATGAATGACCTGGTACAGCTTATGTCACCTGCTTATATTGAGGTGTGGGGAAAGTTTCTGCCAAGGGGCGGTATTTCCATTGACCCATACTGTAATTATGGCAGGCCAGGAACAAAGTGGGAACAAGTTGCCTGGGAACGGCTGACACACCATGACCTTTATCCAGAAACAGTAAACAACAGATAAAATGGATTGGAAATAAATATATCATTAAAAACTGTTAAATTAAGATAGACAAGATATAATAGTTTTTTATACTGGGCAGGCTGGTCTGTGTTTTTATTTTGCTAGTTCCTTTTAAACAACAAAAAAGCGGACAGAGTTTTTACTTTTATCTGCTTAAGACGTGTCTGAAAATTAAAAAATGCACAAAAGTATTGTAAATAATTTCCTATTTAAACTAATAATACGGGTAATTTCTCTGTTATATGCAAAAAAAGTGTCATTTTTTATGCATTAATTGATGTTTTTCAGCATATTGACGGAAAACAGGTATTTTTCAAATACGCCCTAGTAATAAACAGTATTTGGCAAGAATGTGAACTCTAAAAACTGTTTGGATAGAATAGTAGTACAACCAATAATTATATAACACCACTTTGTTTAATATATATTATTAATTAAATTATATTTTTTTATCTAAAGCAGGCAAATTAATATTCAACTTTTTATAATTCTGTCATATAATATCAGGAATAATATAACTGGAGGGGTTATATGGCAACAGTTATGCTTGATGCCGGACATGGAGGATATGACAATGGCGCTTCATTTGAGGGAAGAAGGGAAAAGGATGATACATTAAACCTTACCCTGGCTGTTGGAAATATTCTTGAAAACAGGGGGGTAAATGTGCTTTATACAAGAACTACAGATATTTACCAGAGCCCTGCACAAAAAGCGCAGCTTGCTAATGAAAGTGATGCTGATTATTTTATATCAATCCACAGGAATTCAAGTACATCACCTAATATGTATTCAGGTGTACAGACGCTTGTGTATGAAAATAGTGGAATACCTGCTGTTTTTGCAGAAAATATAAACAAGGAACTTGAAAAAGTTGGATTTAAAAATATTGGTGTAGAAGAACGGAAGAATTTAGCAGTCCTCAGGCGTACAAAGATGCCTGCGGCGCTTGTTGAGGCAGGCTTTATAAATACTGAGGCTGATAATAATATTTTTGATTTGAAATTTCCAGAGGTAGCACAGGCAATAGCTAACGGGATAATTGATACAGTAAGTGGTGCTGATATTGAAAGAAATGAATTAAATGGCTACTGGATTGAGACTGGCTTGTTCAGGCATTATGACAATGCAAAGAACCTTGCAAAAAATATGCAGGCTGACGGGTACAACAGTGTAATAGTGCCAAATAATGAATATTACAGTGTATACCATGGTGTTTATGATGATTATGATAAAGCTGAAGCAGTAGGTAAAACTTTGTTTGGAAAAGGTTATGAAACAAGAATTGTACAAGGAAGTGTAAAGTAATAAAATAAAAGTGTGCTGATTAAAGCTAAAGTGGAAAAGATATTAACTCCCCGCTTTAGCTTTATGTTTAATTAAAGGAATCTGTAATAAATTTAGAACAGCTTTCCCTTATTACAAGCTTACCTTCTAATTCCATGCGTACTATGCTTGAATGGCCGCCTTTCATACGGTCTGTTAGTAAATATAATGCAAATTTCCCCATTTCTTCTTTGGGAAGTCTTACTGTAGTAAGCATAGGCCTGCAGTTTCCAGCTTCTTCAATATCATCACTTGATATAACAGATGGTATTAAAGGAAGGTTTTTATGCCTGCTTAGTGATTTTAACATACCAATAGCAGTTATATCATTTGCACAATAAATTCCTGTAGGGCAGTTCCTGGAATTTAAGAAATTTTCCATTACTTCATATCCTTCTGCTTCTGTCTGTTTTGTTTCAATAATATATGCAGGATTTAGTTTTATGCCATTTTTCTTTAATGTTTCAGTAAAACCATGGTATCTTGCTTCATTCTGGCATTCACCTGCATAGCCTATGTTTTTATGTCCAAGGCTTATAAGATACTCCACTGCTGTAGATGCAACTTTATATCCATCACATAGAAGTTCATCAACCTCATAATTTGTAGAATTACGGTTTACTGATACAATACTTTTATATTTTGAATTAAGTTTTTTTAGTGCAATGCTGTTACACTTTCCAACTATAACAAGACCATCACATTTTCTGCCAGCTTCTTCATACATAGAATTAATTATTGAATCCAGGTTTATATTGCTGCATTTCCTGTCATCTGAAAAGACAGGCATATACCATACTTTTGACAATATACAGAAATGTTTATGTATTTCACTTTCAATTACACGCAATAATTCTGAAAAGAAAGGGTCTGTCCTTGATTCGTCCATACGCGTCATAAGTACATTAATATAATAAGTTTTATTTTCTTCTTTTGCCTTTTTCCCAAGTTTTAGACTTCTTGCTGCCTCATTTGGAGTATAATTTAATTCCATTGCAGCTTTCCATATTTTATCCCTTGTTTCCTCAGAAGAACAGCGGTAATTTGGGTTGTTAAGTACACGTGATACTGTAGATGGCGATACACCTGCCATTTGTGCTATTTTATTTATTGACATAATATGCCTCCGTATTTATAAGCTTGTGGCTGGGTTCTGTATTTAATTAGTTGTCCAAGTTTGTAAATGCGTTTTTCTGTGTGTTTAAAGAATATTTTATATGCTTTACATAAAGAATTTATTCCAGGCAGTCCATTTGTAAATGGTTCCCTCCACCTGCGGCAACCGCCTCTGCAAAGCCTGTAATATGGACATTCTTTACATTCTTCAGCCTGGTATCTGGAACTTTCTATAAATAAACCTGCTTTTTCAGAAGCAGACAGCTTATCAAAGCCGTCTTTAACATTTCCAAGTTTCCAGTTATCTGTACAATAGAAATCACATGGGTAAACACTGCCATCTCCCTCTGTTGCAAAGTAGCAATGGCAGAAACCATTCATGCCACATTGTTCAGCAGCATAACCTGCTGCCATCTGTGCAAGGTTAGAAAACATACGTATATCCATATTGCTGCCTGCAATAAAGTCTGTATACCACAAGTCAAAAAATTCACATAAGAATTTACCATATAGTTCTGCATCAACAGCAAAGCCAGTGTTTTCTATGGTATCCCTGCCAGCTTCATCCATACATGGAACAATCTGTATATATTCAAATCCATGGCTTTTATAAAATTTATAAAGATAAGATGCTTTTTGTGCTGTGTCATTTGTGATAACACTTAGAATATTAAAATCTGCATTATATTGTTTAAGAAGGCTGGCAGCATGCATTACATCTTCAAATGTACCATTGTTGTCTGTTGTCTTGCGGTATTTGTCATGGATTTTCTTAGGACCATCAAGTGAAAGACCTGTAAGAAAATTGTTTTCTGCCAGGAACTCTGCCCATTCTTCATTAATAAGAGTACCATTTGTTTGTATTGTATTTTCTATATGAAGCCCTTTTGTATTGTATTTTTTCTGTAATTTAAGGACTTTGTAAAAGAAACTGGTGCCAGCCAGTAAAGGTTCTCCTCCCTGGAAAGCAAAGCTTAGAAATTCATCTGCATAGCTGATGGCATTAATTACAAGCTGTTCTAAAGTATCATCTGTCATAAATCCTTTGCTGTATTCACTGCGGCTGCTGCTTAAACATTTATAAAAACAGTATTTACAGTTAATATTACAATTAGAAGATGCTGGTTTAATTAAAATACTTGCTGCTGGCATAAGTTACCTCCGTTTTATGTATTTATTAAGAGTGTATGGAAATTAAATATTGCACAAATTATTGTATCATTTTTACTATTTTAGATAAATCTGGTTTGCAGAGAACGTTATCATATATATAAAAGCCTGTTAATACTATAGTTTTAGATAAATAATAAATATAATTTAATACAAAAGGTATATATATTTAAAATATGTCTTGAAAACGATTGCATTTCAAAGGAAAATTACACATTTTTTATGGTAAATTTAATTAAATTAAGAAACAGAATAATTCCAGGGTATCTGCAAATTACTGGCAGAAACAGGTAATAACAAAGCTTGTGGCTGGATTTAATGTATATGATGTGACATAATTCATATAAGGCAGCATAAGTGGCTGTTTTTTACAATACAAGTATTTGTTTTAAGTATAATATCCCTCAGCAGGGCAGAGCTTGTTTTTTCTTTAGCTTGTATGACTTTTATGTGCACTCTTGGATAATACAAGCGTATATGTATTATTTTTATTTTACTTACGCAGTAATAAAACGAGGGTACTTAAAAAGTTTTTTTATCCAAAAAACAAAGAGACTTCCTCAATCCTTAAAAGGCTATGACACTAACAGTTATAGTCTTTTTTTATGCAATAATATTATATGAAATCAAAATATACTCCCAAAAGAATAACTTAGAACAAACAGCAAAAAACGTACAAAACAAGCATAGATTGCCCTGTTTATGCTTGTGACAGCGTTTTCACACTTTGCCATGTTTTATAGTAAAATATATATTTATATACCATGTTTACTGGTAGATAATACATTTGTACAAGCCAGTATCTGCAAATGGTGAATACGTTTTCACAGGTTTTAATTGAAAATATGTCCATGGCAAAATATAATACAGCACATAAACAACGAAAGGACAAATGTAATATGTCAAGTGCAAAGAAAAAGAAAGATGATTATATTATTAATGTAGAACATTTAAACAAACACTTCTTAGTTGATAAACAGCCAGTACAGGTTCTCCAGGATATTAACCTTCATATAAAGAAGGGGGAATTTATAACAATTGTAGGACACAGTGGCTGTGGAAAAAGCACATTACTTAAAATTATGTGCGGGCTTGTAGATTACGAAGATGGTATAGTTGAGAGAAACGGTCATGCAGTTGTTGGTCCTGGACCGAAATGTGGTATGGTATTCCAGGACCACAGGCTGCTGCCATGGTTAAAGATAAAGGATAATGTTGGTTTTGGTTTAAAGAAACTTTCAAAAGAAGAACGTGAAGAGAATGTAAGAAAACATCTTGAACTTGTAGGGCTTTCTGGATTTGCCAACAGTTATCCATCACAACTTTCAGGAGGTATGTCACAGAGAGCTGCGATTGCAAGGGGGCTTGCCAATAATCCTACAATCCTTTTGCTAGATGAGCCTTTTGGTGCACTTGATGCACTTACAAGAATACAGATGCAAAAAGAAATCCTGCGTATACAAAAAGAAGAGAAAACTACAATGGTTATGGTGACACATGATATTGATGAAGCAATATATCTTGGAAACCGTATTGTAATAATGTCAGCAAGACCTGGCAAAATCAAAGAAATTATTAAAGTAAACCCTGTAGATGGCAAGAAACGTGGAAGTGCAGGATTTGCAGCATATAAGAAACGTATTTATGATTATTTCTTTGAAAACAGTGAAGATGAAGAAGCAGATGGTATTATATAAATTATATTACTGCTGCATGGTGGCATGATTGGAGGAAACATGAGTAAAGGAAAGAAAGTTGTATATGGATTATTTATTCCAGTTGTTATAATTGTTGCATGGTATTTTTACACTACATATTCAAATGTGCCAGACAGCCTGCTTCCCAAAATACAGAATGTAGGAATGGCATTTAAAGAAATGGTATCACAGGGACAGCTCCAGAATGACCTGGCTGTAAGTTTTCTAAGGGTAATTAAAGGATTTCTTGTATCAGGTATTACAGGTATTATACTTGGAGCTATGATGGGCATGAGCAAGAAAATAAATGCACTGCTTCTGCCAACAATTACAGCAATCCGCCAGATTCCTGTAATTGCATGGATTCCACTTATTATCTTATGGGTGGGTATTGGTGAAGGTTCTAAAGTTGTTATTATTGTAATCGCAGCTTCTTTCCCTGTCCTTGTAAATACATTAAGCGGTTTTACAAGCACACCAGCAGGCTATATTGAAGTTGCAAGGTTATATAACCTTAACAGATGGCAGACATTCATAAAAGTATATCTTCCACATGCGCTGCCACAGATGTTAGTAGGGCTTAAGCTTGGGCTTAGTGTTTCATGGATGGCACTTGTTGCATCAGAACTTATTGCAGCATCATCTGGAATAGGCTACCGTATGAATGACGCAAGAAGCCTTATGCGTTCAGATAAAGTTATTGTGTGTATGGTTGTAATAGGTCTTACAGGAATTATTATGGATAAAGTTATTTCACTTATATTTGAAGCAGTAACACCTTGGGAGAAAGTTGCAAAGAGTGAAGGGAAGATTTGATTTAACAGAAAGTAAATCTAATGTTTATAGACAGAGGATAAATTTAATTAATAGAATAAGAGTATTTATACTAATATATTTATGGAGGGAAAATTATGTTTAAAAATTTGAAAAAACTTTTATTACCAGCAATGGCGCTGGCGTTATCATTAACTTTAGCAGGATGTGGAAATAGTGGGAACACAGGCAGTAGTAAGGAAAGAGGTACAGATACAGGTTTAAAGACAATTAAAATTGCAACACCTGGACAGGGTGGTGTACTTGTTGAAAATGCAATGTTAGCAAAAGGTCTTGGATATATTGATGAAGAACTGGAAGCTGCTGGCTACAAAGCAGAATATATGGGCTTTGCACAGGCTGGTCCTGCTATTAATGAAGCATTTGCTGCTGGTGAGATAGATTATGCGGTTTATAATGAACTGCCAGCAATAATGGCTAAGAGTAATGGAATTGATATTAAAATTATTGCTGCAGTAACACAAGATTATAATTATGCAATTATTGCTGGCAAAGACAGTGGTATTTCCAGCGCAAAAGATTTATCTGGCAAGAAAGTAATTGCAACAACAGGTACAATCCTTTATAAATATTTTGCTGATGTATGTAAAGCAAACAATATTGATATATCTTCAGTTGAACTTGTCAATGCGCAGACAGATGCAAATTCTGTACTTGCGTCAGGCCAGGCAGATGCTTATGTAACTGCCTATAGTGCAGCATTACAGCTTGAAGCAGCAGGTACAGGGACTATTATTGAAGATACTACTAATAATGAAGAAGAAAGAACAGGGCTTGTTCTTGCTGCAAGGCCTGAAGTATTATCATCAGATGAAAATTCTGCTATTGCATTAATAAAAGCATTTAAAAAAGCAGCAGATTTTGCAAAAGAAAACCCTGATAAAGTATATGGTTATTTAAAAACTGAAAATTATACAGAAGAACTGTTAGACAAGATTTATTCATATGACAAATCTTTCTCTTACTTTGACCCATATTTTACAGATACATACTATAGCCATGTAGAGAACCAGTATACATTTGCAAAAGAGAACCAGCTTATAAGCAATGATGTTGATTTAAAAGATTTAATTGATACAACATATTTAGATAAAGCAGTTAAATAATAAGGGAGCAGATTATGTCTTATATATATAATGCAGATGCAAAAGATGCAACAAAATTTACACATAATTATAATACTAAACTTTTAGAAAACCGTGACCAGGAACAGTATAAAATTGAATGTGAAGATGTGGAAAATACCAAATCACATCTTATACTAAAGCTGGAAGACAAAGATATTTATGATGATGATGGAAATATTATTTATGACTGCAAGAAATATCCACTACAGCAGTTTCCAGGTTTTCCTGATACTGTAAACCCATATCTGTGGCAGATAAACAAAGATAATACATTTGCAGGAATTTTAAAAATGGCAGAAGGCTATTATGTGGCATCTGGCATAGATATTTCAATGATTGGGTTTATAAAGTCAGACAATGGCTGGATTATTGTGGACTGCGGCAATTATATTAACAGTGCACAGACTGCGTTAAAGCTTGCAGAGAAAGCTGTTGGTGAAAATATACATGATAATATCAAGGCAGTAATTTACAGCCATTCACACCTTGACCATTATGGCGGTGCAGGCGCATTTATAACACAGGAGCAGGCAGGAAATATGGAAGATGGCAAAATTCCTGTAATTGCACCAGGAGATTATGAACAGTCACTTGTAGATGACAACCTTTATGCAGGTATTGCAATGAGCCGCCGCCTGCAGTACCAGGGCGGAATGTTTTTAAAACGTGGGGTAAAAGGTAGTGCAGGTGCAGGTCTTCACCATCCGCTTGGCATCCGTGGTGAGATGTCTATGATTCTTCCTACATGGCAGGTATCCGGAGAAGAAACAGTAAATATTGATGGCATTACCCTTACATTTATCCCTTCGCCTGATACAGAAACAAGGTCACATATGTGTGTTTACAGTAATACACATAAAGTCCTTTATCTTGGGGACAATGCAATGGGGACAATCCATAATACATATACACCACGTGGTGCAAGGGTAAGGGATGCAAGTTTCTGGGGAGGGCTGTTTTTCTACCTGCACACAAAGTTTGGCAAGGAAGTATGTGCTATATACCAGGGGCATGGTGTTGCACATTTTAAAATGGAGCAACGTCCTGGTAACCTGGAACACTTCCTGCTTGACAATGCAGCAGCATATAAATTCCCAAGTGACCAGGCACTTCTTCTTGCCAATAAGGGTGTTAAATTAAATGAAGCTGGGAATGAAATTGTTATTCCTGATGAAATCAGTAAAACCTGGTATACAAGGGACCACTATGGCAATTATACATTTAATGCACGTGGGGCAATACAGCGTTATCTTGGATTTTATGACGGAAACCCTGTAAACCTGCTGCCACTTCCAGAGAAAAAGTTTGCAGCAAAGCTTATAGAATATATGGGTTCTGAAGATTTAATCCTTGAAAAGGCAGAAAAGGACTATGAAAATGGTGAATACCAGTGGGTTGCAACAATTACAAACCATCTTGTATTTAATAACCCTGGGAATATGCGTGCACGTTATTTGTGCGCTGACGCACTTGAACAGCTTGGATACCAGGCAATTACAGGGCTCTGGAGGAATATGTACCTTTGTGGTGCATATGAACTGCGCCATCCTGGTGCTGCAGCAGGACATAATATACGTTATATGGATAATAAGGATGTTATGCCATATGTATCTGCATCATTAATACTTGATTACCTTGGAATTAATTATGATGGGGAAAAGGCTGTAAATATAGAAAAAGAGTTTATAATATCTATAAAAGATTCTGGTGAATTATATCTTGTACACCTTTATAAGGGTACGGTGTTCTATACACAGACAGATGGCAGCAGGAAAGATGGCCTTCCTGTATTAAACTTGTCCAAAACAGAACTTTATGAACTTGCAACTAAGACATACAAAGAAGATAGTCCTGCTCTTAGTAAAGAAGCTGGTGAAATTATTGCAATCCTTAAAGAATATGTTACAGATACAAGCAAATATAAGGGATTTAATATTATTGAACCACTATGTGAAGAAAATTAAAATAATATTTACACAATATATAACCTTGTTATTAATATTATGCCAGCCCGCAAGTTTGTGGGCTGGTGCATTATAAGGGACAAAGTGTAAAACAGGAATTGGAGGATTTTATGAGGAAACAAATATTTACTGGTACACCTGGACGTACTATGGCAGAAACAAAATATAAATACCATATTATAGATAATAATCCAAAAAGTGCCCCAAATATAGTATATATACTTCTTGATGATATGGGTTTTGCACAGCTTGGGTGTTATGGTTCAAATATTGAAACACCTAATATTGACCGTCTTGCGGATGAGGGGTTAAGGTATAACAATTTCCACACTACAGCAGTATGTTCTGCTACAAGGACTTCATTGCTTACAGGTGCCAACCACCATACAGCAGGATGTGCAAGTCTTGTTGAAATGCGTACTGGCTGTGATAATAACATGGATGGGCATATTAAACCAGAGTATGCAACAATTGCAGAAATATTAAAAGAATATGGATATGCAACATTTTGTACTGGCAAATGGCATCTTTCAGCAGACCAGTGCACTGCCGGTCCTGTAGACTGCTGGCCTTTGCAGAAAGGTTTTGACCGTTATTATGGTTTCCTCCAGGGTGAAAATGACCAGTACCATCCACACCTGGTACGTGATAATACCAAAGCACCACAGCCAAAGACAGTAGAAGAAGGATACCATTTCTCAGAGGATATTGTAGATAATGCTATTGATTACCTTTTTGAGCACCAGATGAACTTCCCAGAGCAGCCATTTTTCTTATACCTGCCGTTTGGTGCAATGCATACACCACACCATGCGCCAAAAGAATATATAGACCATTATAAAGGCAAGTTTGATGCTGGATGGGATATTACAAGGCAGCAGTGGTTTGAAAACCAGAAGAAACTTGGGGTTATACCACAAGATGCAGAACTTACTGATAAGAATGAGTATATACGTAACTGGGAAGACTGCACAGATAAAGAGAAGGCTGTATATGCGAGACAGATGGAGGCATTTGCAGGCATGCTTACACATACAGATACCCAGATTGGAAGGCTTGTGGATTATCTTGAGGAGAGCGGACAGCTTGATAATACAGTAATTGTTTTCCTGTCAGATAATGGTGCAAGTGCAGAAGGCGGCATTGATGGAAGGTTTAATGCAATGAGAGGCCAGGATGTAACAGTACGTTCACAAGGCGAAGTTGATTATGCATATAAACATCTGGATGAAATTGGTACAGAACTTTCATTTAACCATTATGCAACAGGATGGGCTAATTGTGGCAACACTCCGTTCCAGTGGTATAAAATCTGGGCACATGAAGGCGGCATTAAAGACCCTCTTATTATACGTTATCCTGCTGCAATTAAGGATGCTGGTGCTGTACGTGGGCAGTACCACCATGTATCTGATATAACACCTACTATACTTGATATTATAGGGATAGATAAGCCAGATACTATTAAAGGTGTTCCGCAAAGGCCTTTTACAGGCATTAGCATGAAATATACATTTGACAATGCAGATGCTCCAAGTGAAAAATACATACAATATTATGAAGTGCATGGCAACCGTGGTATTTACAAAGATGGCTGGAAAGCGGTGGTAAACCATTGTTTTACAGAAGACTATGCCAAGGATGAATGGGAACTTTACCATGTAGAAGAAGATTATTCAGAGAAATATAATGTTGCAGATAAATATCCAGAGAAACTCCAGGAATTAAAAGAAGACTTTATGCATGAGGCTGGAAGATATGGTGTATTCCCTATGCTCCGTTTCCCAATGCATGGAAAGCCAGAAAACTTAAGCCGCCAGTATTCAGAACACAGGCAGCTGCCAGAGAAAATTATAGAATTTAACAATGTCCTGAAAGCAGTGGATATTGTTATGACACGTAATATACAGTCACATTCTGCAAGCCATATGGTAACAGCTGTGATTTACAGGGAATTAACAAGCCAGGAAGGCGTATTATACAGTAACGGGCAGCGTTTTGGGGGAGTTTCATTCTATATTAAGGATAACCACTTGAAATATGCTTATAATGCCAATACAGCAGCTTATTATACAGCAGAATCAGATATAGAGCTTCCAGCAGGAGAGGTGAAAGTTGCTTATAGTTTCCTGCGTGGTAAAGATAATGCAATGGTAACTCTTTATATTAATGACAAAGTAGCTGGAAATGTAATTGTAGAAACTATTGCTTATATGACCGGTTTTGCTTCAACAATTAAGGGAAACCATTATACACCAGTTACACCAGATTACAGCCTGCCATTTGATTTCAGTGGCAGACTTGACAAGCTGGTACTGCACCAGTTTGCAACAGATATAAATCCAAAAGAGGAACTTGTAAAAATAATGTCTATAGAATAAAATTTTAAGTTTCTCCACTTTTTATTATACAAATTTTTGCGGGGGATACAATTTTCTTTAGTCTGGCAACCCTCCTGTAAATGGCAGATTTATGGGTATTGGAAAATTAAATACTTCATAAATTATGTGGCTCTGGTAATTACAAAACTTTACCTTAGCCAGCACACTTATGCCTGGATGGATACACAGTGGTATATAAAGTTCCAAATGCTTAATAGAAACAAAAGTTTCTATTAAGCATTACATAAATATTTTGATAAATCCAAATAAACACATAATAATTATTATAATTATAAAAAATAAATTAAATACTTGAATTTTCTAAAATAAGTGATATAATAAAACCAATGCAGATATGGTTCATTGGTAGAACGCCAGCTTCCCAAGCTGGAAAGGCGGGTTCGATTCCCGTTATCTGCTTTATTTTTTTGTATATTTGCCATGGCATGTTTGAAAATACATAAACAGATAAAGACAGCCAGCACTTTATAAAATTGTGCTGGCTGTCTGTTTGTAAAGGAGGGAGGGGTGTGGTTTATGCCATTGCGTTAGCTGTTTTATATTTGTAAAGCATAAGTGCATGGTTCTGTTCTTCAATCTGTATATCTGCCAGCAGTTTTCTTAATGCTGCGTCTGCGAAAACAAATACATCCATATTATATTCAGAAGAAACAAGTTTTTCTGTAGCAATACAGTCAGTTACAAGGAAACAGTCAGATTTTTTATCCTCACTATTTGCCATTGGTCCATATGTTACCTCTGGTTCATAATCTTTTCCATCACTGTCATTACAGTTACATGAAGGTACTGAGCCATCAAGTACCTGTTGCAGGGAATTAAAATGCTGTTGTTCTTTTTGTTGCAAAGTTTTAAAAAGTTTCTTTAAAACAGGGTCTTTTGCTTCATCACTGTATTTTCCGTATTTGTTAATGCATGTCTGTTCTTGTGTCTGTAAATCCTGGATAGCAGTTTTTTCTTTTTCTTTTAATACCATTATAATACCTCGCTTATATTTTTTTGAAAGGACAAAGGTTTGTCCTTTTATTAGTAGTGTGTACCTGCTATGGAAAATTATTCATGTTTTATTGTAATACATAAGAAATGCCTGTAATTATACTGTATACCTCCCTTTTTCATGGATTGTTGACAAAGCAGGCAAGAGTTGTTATAATTTAAAACATATTTGTAATACTTTTGTAATGATTTAGACATTTTACTACCAAAAAGGCTGGGGATGCGCCAGCCAGAATGTAGCGGAGGATAAGATGAGAAAAAATATTATAAGATTTTTTGCTGCAGGTGCTGCTGCCACTTTGTGTGCTGCTATATCTGTTACAGGCAAAGGTGCCACTTTAACTGCGGAAAAGCCTCTGGCTGGCATTACACTTTCTCTTGAAAAATATTGTGATGCAGTTATTGAGGATATTACCAGGGAAGAAGAAAATGACAGGGAAAACACAACAGACAGTAAAAAAACTACTATACAGACACATTCATCTTCTAATAAAGCTATTACAGAGGAAGAGGAGGCATTTAAACTTAACCTTGTCTATGACAGGCTGGGGGTTGCCAATGTACATAATTATCTTAATGTGCGTAAGGCACCAGGTGAAAATGCCAAAATCGTAGGTAAAATGACAAGAAATTCAGGATGTAACGTGTATACAATAAGAAAAGGATGGGCAAAGATTGTATCAGGAAAGGTAAGAGGATGGGTTAAAGCAGAATACCTTATTACTGATGAAAAGGCAGAAAACAGAGCAAAACAGGTAGCAACATTAAGGGCAACAGTTTCTACAGAAACGCTTAATGTACGTACACTGCCTACTATTGAATCAGGAATTTATGACCAGATTTCTGCTGATGAAGAATACCGGGTAGCGGAAGAAAATATAACAAAAGAATGGCTTGAAAGGTATATAGCAAAGTATTGTACAAGGAAAGATTTACACGGAATTGATATAGATAAGATGTACCAGGATGCAAGTAACTGGGTAATGCTTAAAATAGATGAAGAAAAAGTATTTGTAAGCAAAGATTTTATAAATTTCACTTATAACCTTAACAGGGCAGTTACAATAAAGCAGCCATCTTCAGATGGTTCTTCTGGAAGCGGAAGTTCTTCAAAAGGTTCATCTATTGTAGATTATGCAATGCAGTTCCTTGGCAACCGTTATGTATGGGGAGGCACAAGCCTTACAAATGGTGCAGACTGTTCAGGTTTTGTAATGCGCATATATGAGCACTTTGGATACTATCTTCCACGTACATCAAGGGAACAGGCCGCATCAACAAGAAGTGTAAGCAGTTCAGAAGTACAGGCAGGTGATTTGTTCTTTTATGGAAGTGGTTCAACAGTAAACCATGTTGCGCTTTATATTGGAGGCGGGCAGATTATCCATGCAAGCAATTCAAGGGATGGTATTAAGATTTCAAGCGCTTATTACCGCCAGCCATTAAAAATAGGACGTGTTATGTAAACAACAATACAATTTAAGTGGGACGCTATAGCGTCCCATTTTTGTGCAATAGATAATTAATGGATACCTGTACATTGGAAACCTGGTTCATGGCATAATTCTGTAAAATATAAAAATATAGCATTTCATATCCAAGTTAATCATATTCTAATAAAGGAATACTTTGGCACCGCCAGTACTAAGGTGTGTTTGGAAATTCATTCTCATGGTTTGCATACCCAACTGGTATATTTATATCAAATCCAGCCAACATTGCTTATATGGCTGCTTTAAATTGCCAGAGCCACATAACTTATGGAATATTTAATTTCCAGACATCTATAAGCCGGACATTTACAAAGAATACTCTGGATTAAATGATATTGCACAGCACCGCAGGATAGTAACAATAAAACAGGAAAGAAATACAAATCTGTTTGACTTATCAGATAATTTAGTGTAGAATTTAAAAATAAAATAAAGCCGTACATACGGTGAGATAAGACTATGGAGGAAAACATGGACAAGAAGTTAAGAGCTGGTATCCTCGGAGGTACCGGAATGGTAGGGCAAAGATTTATCTCGTTATTAGAAAAACACCCTTGGTTTGAAGTAGTGGCAATAGCTGCCAGTCCACGCAGTGCTGGAAAGAGATATGAAGAAGCAATTGGCGGGCGCTGGAAGATGGCATCACCTATGCCAGAAACAGTAAAAGACATTATTGTAAAAGATGTAAGTGATGTAAAAAGTGTAGCTTCAGAAGTTGATTTTGTCTTTAGTGCAGTTGATATGTCCAAGGATGAGATTAAAAGAATAGAAGAAGAATATGCCAGGACTGAAACACCGGTTGTTTCCAATAACAGTGCCCACAGGTGGACATCTGATGTACCTATGGTTGTACCAGAGCTTAACCCGCAGCATCTGGAGGTTATAAGCAGCCAGAAGAAGCGTCTTGGCACTACAAGAGGATTTATTGTTGTTAAACCAAACTGTTCAATACAGAGTTATACACCTGCGCTTCATGCTCTTAAAGAAGCAGGATTTGCACCAAAGACAGTAGTTGCTACAACATACCAGGCAATTTCAGGTGCAGGCAAGACATTTAAAGACTGGCCAGAGATGGAAGGCAATATTATACCATTTATTGGTGGTGAAGAGGAAAAAAGCGAGCAAGAGCCACTGCGTATATGGGGACATATTGAGGATGGCGTAATTGTAAAAGCAGAGTCACCTGTTATTACAACACAGTGTATACGTGTACCTGTACTTGATGGCCATACTGCAGCAGTATTTATGGACTTTGAAGAAGGCAAAAAGCCTTCAAAAGAACAAATTATTAAGATATGGAGAGAGTTTAAAGGGCTTCCACAGGAATTAAACCTTCCTAATGCACCAAAGAACTTTATACAGTACCTTGAAGAAGACAACCGCCCACAAGTAACACTTGATGTTAATTATGAGAATGGTTTTGGTGTATCCCTTGGACGTTTGCGTGAAGATACAGTATTTGATTATAAATTTGTAGGTTTGTCACACAATACTATACGTGGTGCAGCAGGTGGTGCTGTCCTTATTGCAGAACTTCTGGCTGCAAAGAACTATATAACAGCAAAGTAATATATAATATAGAAGTTATACAATATGTTTAACACAGGGGGCATAGTTATGAGTAAATACCGGATTTTGGTTAAAGGCATTGTTAAGAAAGATAATAAATTTCTTATAGTCGAAAGGTGGTATGATGATAATATTGCGGCACCATACCAGTGGGAGTTTATTGACGGGGAAGCGGAGTTCGGTGAATCCCCAGATAATGCTGTAACAAGGGTAGTACATGAACAGACAGGTCTTTCTGTAGTTGTAGACTGTATTCTTTATACATGGACTTTTATGATTGGTACAGAATGTAATTTAGGTCTTGCTTATTTATGTCTGACTGACTATGATGAAGATAATATTATTCTTTCAGAGGACTTAAATAATGCCAAGTGGATTGAAGGTATAGAATTTGAAGAATATATTCATAATAAACGTATGCTTGAAGATTTGGAAAAAGCAGAATTATATTAATCCAGGGTGCATCTGTTAAGGAATTTAACAGGTGCTCTCTGTATGTAAGGAAAAATTATTGTTATCTTTAGTGTAAGGAAAGAATGGAAAATGGATAAATATCTTATTAAAAATGGACATCTTACAGACCCTGCAAATGGAATTAATGAGGTAATGGATATTTTAATATCTGATGGCAAGGTTTTAAAAACAGCCGTAGAAATTAGTGAAAATGACACTGATGCCATAGGTGCAGATATAATAAATGCTGCTGGCAAAGTGGTAATGCCAGGTTTCGTTGATTTGCATGTACATTTAAGAGAACCAGGGTTTGAATATAAAGAAACTGTAATGACAGGTGCACAAGCAGCAGCAAAAGGTGGTGTTACTACTATATGTCCTATGCCAAATACAAAGCCTGTAATTGATTCGCCAGCCCGGGTAATAGATTTAATTAAAAGAGCGGAAGATGCGCCTGTCAATGTACTGCCTGTAGGTGCAATAACTGCTGGACAGGAAGGTGTAGATATTAATGATATAGCAGGTATGAAAGAAGCAGGTGCTGTAGCTATAAGTGAGGATGGCAGGTCTGTAATGGACACCTGGATTTTCAGGCAGGCACTTCACCAGGCAGCAGAAGCAGGCATGCCAGTATTTTCACACTGTGAAGATACAAGCCTTGTAGATGGTGGTGTAATTAATGCAGGGGCAAAAGCAGAAGAACTTGGGCTTCCAGGAATAATAAATGCTGTTGAAGATGTAATAGCAGCAAGGGATATTATTCTCGCCAAAGAAGCAGGCTGCAGGCTGCACCTTTGCCATTGTTCTACTGCGGATAGTGCAATATTCGTAGAAATGGCAAAGAAACAGGGGCTTCCTGTTACGGCAGAAGTATGCCCGCATCATTTCACAATGTCAGATGATGAAATAACAGAAGATGACGGAAGGTTTAAAATGAACCCTCCACTTAGGAGCAGGACAGATGTAGAAGCATTAAAGTCAGCACTCAGGGACGGGGTTATGGATGTAATTTCTACAGACCATGCACCACACAGTGCAGAAGAAAAATCACAGACCATGCTTAAAGCACCATTTGGCATTGTTGGGCTTGAAACTTCATTTGCGCTTGGGTACACTGTACTGGTAAAAGGCGGGTATCTGTCACTTCCAGGACTTGTTATGAAGATGAGTACAAATCCGGCAAAAGTTATAGGCATAGACAGGGGAAACCTTGCCCCTGGCAAAACAGCGGACCTTGTTATTGCTGATATTAACAGTGAATATGTAATAGATAGCAGCACATTTGTATCAAAAGGTAAAAATACACCATTTGATGGTATGAAGGTAACTGGAAAGATTGAGAAGACATTTGTAAATGGCAAGATAGTTTATAGTTGTAATAATTAAGGAGGTTTTGCGGAAGTGGTTAAAAAGTTAATTGAAGAAATTACTAAGAAAAACGCACCAGTAGTTGCAGGGCTTGACCCAATGTTAGATTATGTGCCTGAGGGTATAAAGAAAGAAGCATTTGAAAAGTATGGAGAGAATTTAGAAGGTGCTGCAGAGGCAATATGGCAGTTTAACAAAGGCATTATTGATGCAATATATGACCTGGTTCCAGCTGTAAAGCCACAGATTGCTATGTATGAGCAGTTCGGGATACCAGGTATGGAAGTATTTAGCAGAACTGTTAGTTACTGCAAAGAAAAGGGACTGGTTGTAATTGGTGATGTTAAACGTGGGGATATTGGTTCTACATCAGCGGCTTATGCAACAGGGCATATTGGTAAAGTAAAGATAGGAAACAGCTTTTGCACAGCTTTTGATGAAGACTTTATAACAGTAAACCCATATCTTGGAAGTGATGGCATAAATCCATTTCTTGATGTCTGCAAAGAGGAAGATAAAGGCATATTTATACTGGTTAAAACTTCTAACCCTTCAAGTGGTGAGTTCCAGGATAAACTTGTGGATGGAGTGCCATTATATGAGCTTGTTGCCAGGAAAGTTGCAGAATGGGGTGCACAGTGTATGGATGGTACATACAGCAATGTTGGCTGTGTAATAGGTGCAACTTACCCTGAAATGGGCAGGACACTTAGAAAACTTCTTCCAAATAATTATATACTTGTACCAGGATATGGGGCACAGGGCGGCACTGCAAAGGATTTAAAGGAATACTTTAATGCGGACGGGCTTGGTGCCATTGTCAATTCATCAAGAGGAATAATTGCTGCATACAAACAGGAGAAGTATTCAAAATTTGGTGAGGAGAATTATGCAGATGCTTCAAGGCAGGCTGTTCTTGATATGATAGAAGATATTAACAGTGCAAAATAGAGAGGTATATATGACTGATAGAAAAAAATGTACAGCACAGATTACAAGCCAGGTGAAGCTTGCAGAGGGCATATACAGCATGTGGCTTAAGTTTCCAGATGATATGGACGCAGCAGGCATGGCAGTGCCAGGGCAGTTTATCTCAATGTACAGTGCTGATGGCAGCAGGCTTTTGCCAAGACCAATAAGTATATGTGAAATAAATGCCGGTGGCAGGATATTAAGGGTTGTGTACCGCATTGCTGGCAAGGGTACAGAAGAATTTTCGCATCTGTCTGCAGGAAACACAATTAATGTTACAGGACCTCTTGGTAATGGTTTTACACTTAAAGAGGGAAAGAAAGTGCTGCTTGCAGGCGGTGGCATAGGAATACCGCCAATGCTTGGGCTTGCACAAGCACTTAAAGGTGATGTAATGGCAGTCCTTGGATACAGAGACCAGAACTTATTCCTGGAAGATGAATTTGCACCATATGCAAAGACATATGTAGCAACAGAGGACGGAAGCACAGGAGTAAAAGGGAATATAATAGATGCTATTAATTATTATGGGCTTGAGCCAGATATTATATATGCCTGTGGCCCGTTGCCAATGTTACGTGCTGTCAAGGCATTAGCAGAAGAAAGAGGAATAGAAGCACAGGTATCTTTAGAAGAAAAAATGGCATGTGGTATTGGTGCATGTCTTGGGTGTGTATGTAACTCCAAAGAAAAGGACAGCCACAGCAATGTAAATAATAAGAGAATTTGTAAAGATGGTCCTGTTTTTGATGCCAGGGAAATTATATTTTAGCCAGAACGGAGGTATAATGAATCTTTCAGTTAATTTTGCAGGAATAGAGATGAAAAATCCTGTAACAACAGCTTCAGGCACATTTGGTTCAGGAGCAGAATACAAGGATTATGTAGATTTAAACAAACTTGGGGCAGTTACAACAAAGGGAGTGTCAAGTGTACCATGGCAGGGAAATCCAGTGCCACGCATATGTGAAACATATGGAGGCATGCTTAATGCAATAGGCCTGCAGAATCCAGGTATTGACTTGTTTATAGAAAGAGACTTGCCATTTTTAAAACAGTATGATACAAGGATTATTGTAAATGTATGTGGCAGGACTGTTGAAGAATATGAAGAGGTGGCAGAAAGGCTTGCAAATACAGATGCAGATATGCTGGAGATTAATATATCATGCCCAAATGTAGAAGCAGGCGGTATAGCTTTTGGACAAGACCCAGAGCTTGCAAGGCAGGTTACAGACAGGATAAAGCAACATGCAAAACAGCCTGTTATTATGAAATTAAGCCCTAATGTCACTAATATTGCTGAAATGGCAAAAGCAGTAGAAGCAGGCGGGGCAGATGCAATATCACTGATAAATACAATTACAGGAATGAAGATAGATATTAATAAAAGGACATTTGCACTTGCTAATAAGACAGGGGGGCTTTCAGGACCTGCTATAAAACCAGTTGCAGTAAGGATGGTTTATGAGGCAGCACATGCAGTAAATATACCTGTACTAGGAATGGGAGGTATAAGGGATGCAGAAGATGCACTTGAATTTATAATGGCAGGTGCAACAATGGTTGCTGTAGGTACAGCTAATTTTAATAATCCTGTGGCAACAGAGGAAATAATTGAAGGTATAGCTGGATTTATGGAAAAAAATGGTGTTAAAAATATAAATGAACTTACAGGTTGTGTAGATTAATACAATATACCAAGAAGTACATTAAAGTAAACCAGACTGGATGGAACCTTATTATATATAAAAGATTTAGTACAAGTATTAGAAAATTCTTAAATAAAATGAAAGGGAGGATAATAATATGGGAAAGTATATTTATGGAATTGATTTAGGTGGGACTACAGTTAAGATGGGGCTTTTTAACGGAGAAGGTGAGATACTTGACAAGTGGGAGATTGTCACAAGGAAAGAGGACAGTGGTTCACATATACTTCCAGATATTGCAGACTCTATTAAACAGAAAAACAATGAAAAAAATATTTCTACAGGTGATATAACAGGAATAGGCATAGGTATTCCTGGCCCGATAACAGAAGATGGCAGGGTACTTAAATGTGCAAACCTTGGATGGGGTATTTTCTCTGTTGCAGATGAATTAAGCAGGCTTACAGATGTTGGAAATATTAAAGCAGGCAATGATGCCAATGTGGCAGCACTTGGTGAACAGTGGTGTGGCGGGGGACGTGGTTTTGACAGCATAGTTATGGTAACACTTGGAACTGGTGTTGGTGGAGGTGTTATACAGAATGGCAGGATAATTACAGGTGCTAATGGTGCTGCTGGTGAAATAGGGCATTTAAAAGTTAATACCGGGGAAACATGTACATGCGGATGTGGAGGTAAAGGCTGTCTTGAACAGTATTCTTCTGCAACAGCAATAATGCGCCATGCAAGGGAACTTGTAAGTGAAACAGAAGAAGAGTCATATATGCGCCAGTTTCCTAAAGAGAAAATTACAGGAAAAGAGATATTTGATGCATATAAAGCAGACGACGGACTGGCAAAACAGGTTGTTGCAAAGTTTGCAAAATATCTTGGGCTTGGGCTTTCACATGTTGCAGCAGTAGTTGATACACAGGCATTCGTAATTGGTGGCGGTGTGTCAAAAAATGGACAGGTAGTTATTGATGTAATACGGGAAGAATACGAGAAGAATGTTATGTTTGCATTAAAAGGCAAAGAATTCCGTCTTGCAGAACTTGGCAATGACGCTGGTATGTATGGTGCAGTGCGCATGGTTCTTGATTAAAATACTGCCAGGACATATTTATAAACAATACATAATTCCTGTTAAGTATATATTAATATATGTCCTGGCTTTTAAAATTTATAACAATAAGCCAGTTTATAATTCTATGCCATTTTCTTTTAAAAGCTCCCTTGCGCTTTCTATTGAATCAGCACCTGTTTTATTTTTTATAGGGGCAAATTCCTTGTTCCTGTCAACTTCAAATGGCAGGCATGTATCAAGCATGTGTATCATATCAAGTATAAGAGTTTCAAATTTATATCCATTAGGTTTTTCTGGATTTATAAAGTTTCCTTCTTCATCCATATAAGGAATTTTCTTTTCTACAATATGCAGTGGGAGTTCATTGTTACATATTTCCTCAAGTTCCTTTTCACGGAAAAGATAATTTAAAATAACACCAAAATTATATGCAGGTTCTCCATTTTCATCAAGAGTATTGCGCAGCTGTTCTGTTTGTTCATAATATTCAACAATAGAAGGACGTCCGTCTTCAAGGCACATTACCCCCACTTTTTCATCAGGGTCTGCTTTGCGTACTACCTTTGCCCCAACAGAACAGTTCCTGCTTATTGTTGCCCCTATAAAGCATGGGTCTGCAATACGCTGGAGTACATTATCAACAGCAAATACATTCAGCCATTCAATGCCTGTCTTGTGGATAAAATCTGTAATACCTGCATTCTGCATTGAAGAATACCAGCCACCATTGCCATTTGGTGAAGTTGCAATCCTGTCTTTATCTTCCATAAAGACTTGTCCATTATAAGTGGCAGCAGGTGCCATATCCTGTTTAAAAAAATGTATATAATCTTTATTATATGTGAAATAATCCTGTTCTTTAAAAAATGCAGTGGTGGATTCGTGGTTCTTATCACTTGTCATTATAAATAAATGTATCCATGTGCCTGCCATATCAACAACATCAAGCAGGTTTCTTATAATGCGCTGGAAAATATATACAGGTTTTGTAATGCCTATGTCATACATGCCTTTTGGGTTATCAGAACCAAGGCGTGTCCCCATGCCGCCAGCAAGAAGTACAGCACCAGCTTTGCCAGCACGTATTGTTTCAAGTCCTGTTTTAGTAAACTCTTCCCTGTTTGCATTTATTTCATCAAGGGTCATAGCTTTTATTGGTGTTATAACCCCACGTGGTTTTTCTTTTATTCCATTGGTGACACTGGCTGTTACAGAAAAGTCAGTCCCCTCAATCTGTGAAAGAAGCCCTTTCTGGCTTTCTGTGCTTAATCTGTTATAGTATTTAAGAAGATGTTCCTGTCCGTATTTTGCAAGTTTATCATGTGCTTCATTGAAATTCATATTAAATAACCATACCTTTCTAAATATACTCTTTTATGCAATCCAGCGTGGCAGATATAATATACATGGCTGGAAGTCTTTATTGTACACAAACACATCTATTATACATAAAAAAATTTGTATATGCAATGAATTTCAAGTTTGAGTTTCCACATTTTTTTAATACACAGGTATTTTGCCAGAGTAATATAGTCTTTGTATAATTTAAAAAATGGGGAAACTTAAAGGTAACATAAACGTTGTTATATTTCTAATTTTTTCCAGGAAATATCAAGGCTATCTGGTTTAATCCCATCTGTAAATTCCCGGAATAGTAAACATACCTGGTTTTGAGAAAGGATTTGGGATAAAGGGACTTTAATATTAAAATTGTTAATTGTAATAACTGTATCTGCATCAGAGATTCCACTTTAGGAACTTTTGAGCAATTAAATACCATTACATCATAACTCATAAATATTCTCCAATCCAAAAAATTGAAAAAACTAGAAAGAGTGACAATATATGTCTATATGGACTGTTATTATTACCATAACTGGTATGCCAGCTTGTAATAAATGGGAGATTACTGGTTCTGGCATAACCAGCTATGGAAGAACTGCAGAAATAATTACTGCAGTTATATTGAAATATTATAAAGCCTTTATAATACGAAGAACCCGTTCTTTCATATCTATGTCAAAACCTGCTATAGCATTTGATATTTCATTATCTAGTGCCAGTGACTGGTTATTGTACTGGTCTAGTAAAAGGGAATCAATGCTTGTATTAAGTGAATTAGCAATAGCAAGTAAAGTATTAAGGCTGGCTTTTGTATAATTATTTTCAATATTGCTGATATGTGATGGATTGCAGCCTACCATTTCTGCAAGTTCTTCTTGTGTAAGTTTGTTTGACTGGCGTTTCGTTTTAATGTTCAGTCCAAGCACAGCATAATCAATTTCCTGTTGCAATTATTAACCTCCTTTACAGTAAATAAATATTAATATTAAAATTTTATTATAATATTAATTAATATATGACATAATAATCTGTATAAGTATAAACAATGCAAATAGGAAGGTTTTGAAATACAATTATAAAATTTATATGTAAGGAAATTGATACACGCCTTTAGTTAACACCTGTAAAGATACCAGTTAAATAACATTAATGTAAATGGTGGTGGAATGGGGAGATTCCATATATATGGCAATTTTAAAATTCCACCACCAGAAGCCATGTTACAGATAAAGTTTTATGGTGTGGCATAAATAAGATATACTATTTTATAAGAATTTAAATCATGAGGATATAGCTATATTAATTGCTTCCCTTAAAGTGCCAAGAGGGTCATCATGCGTTGAAGCCCATAAGAAAAGCCAGTCATAAGGGTTTTCACAAAAAAGTTCTTCATAACCGCTTGATACCAGTATATGGTTTGTTTCTTCAACGTAAATATCAAAAATATTAAAAAGTTTATCTTCATTTTTAACAGGGTCTAACAGCTGTGTTACCCAGAAATCATAAAATTTAAGAAGAATAAGGCATTTTCTGATAGAATCATAAGATGCCTGTCCAGTGTCCTGGTTCATTATATCTGAAAAAGTTTTTTTACTTGGGAAATTTTTTCTTACAATATCAGGAATATCTGTGTCTTTACTGATACCAGAATTTGTAGTAATCATCTGGTCAAGCATAAAGTCTGTCGATGTTATATCCCTTCCTGTAATGCAAGCGGCACGTCCATTTTTCAGTGAATAAAGGTATTCCTGTATAACAAGACCGCAGTTTCTAGTGTCTGGTCTCTGGTTATTTTTAAATGCTTCAATAATATCTTTATCCTTTTTCTTACCCTTGATTTTATTATATAATGTATTAATACAATCTAAAGCAGTTACATTATATTGTGTAAAAATACTTTTATTTTCCTTAAAGAAAAATAATAATTCATCATCTGAGGAACAGTGGTCAATGCTATTTATTATTTCTTTTGTAAAAACATTTGATGGTTTATTTTTATATACAGGAAAAGTATTAATAGTGTTAACCAGCTGTTTTGCATGGTTATATGTAAGCTTTCTTTTAAAACAATAATAATATACAGCTTCTTCGGTAGTATGGCAGTTAAAACTTCTTTCAAAATAGACACGTCTAAAAAAATCTTTTATATCTTCAAAAGAAACTGAAAGTGCGAAACATATCTGGAATATAACGTTCCTGCTTCCAGATAAAGGACGCCGTTTATTATCAAACCAGTCTTTAATTGTGCTTTTGGTTATTGACACATCAACAGACTGCAATTTAGATATAATAAAATTTGTTTTAGAAACAGTATCTTCTATTTGTCCATCATAACCATATTTTGTTATGAGTACCGTAAGTCCTTCAGCAAAAGAATAGAAATTAGAAGTATCTTTTAAGTATTCATAGCCTTCTTTTATATCAGTAATCCAGATGCTTTCATCATTGATGCTTGACATATTATGTCCTCCTTATAATATATAATGTAATTAATACCTTATTTTTGCAGATGAAGGAATAATTCCACATATGGTATATTATACTACAGAATTAATAAAAATAATATAATTTTAAGAGAGTTTGGAGGTAAATATGCTAGACAACAGAAAAGCAATGACCAATGGATATAAATTGGTTCTTGGTAATAATAGCCAATATACAATAACTGAAGAACTGGGAAGGGGAGCAGGATGCATAATCTATAATGCAATTTACCCTGATTCCACAGGATGCCGCCATATTGTAAGGATTAAAGAATGTTATCCATATAATATGGAAATATCAAGGCTTGAAGATGGTACACTAAAAGCAGCAGAACCATATAAAACAGCATTTGCAGATGCAAAAATAAAATTCAGGGATGCATATAGTAAAAATGTTGCACTAAAAAATACATTAGGATTAATTAATTCAACGGTTGATGTAATGGATATTTATGAATATGGTAATACATTATATTCAGTTATGGGATGTATAGAAGGTGAAGACTACCGCAGGGATTTAGATGAAAATATACAGTCACTATTTATAAGGCTTCTGGCTTTAGCCAGGATTATTAAGAAGTACCATGATAACGGGGTATTGTATTTAGATATTAAGCCAGAAAATATTATGGTAATTCCCGAAACAAAAGAACATATGGTTCTTTTTGACTTTGATTCCATTTTATTTAGAGAAAGCTTAAGAAATAATAAAGAAACCAGGATTTCATTTTCAGATGGATATGCAGCACCAGAACTGGTACAAGGAAAAATAAATAAAATATGTGAAGCAACAGATATATATTCTATAGGGGCAATAGCATTTTATAAATTATTTGGCAGGACACCAGGACCAATGGAAGGAGCAATAAACTTCAAATATGATTTTAATACAATGCTGCAAAAAGATGAACGTTACCAGCCAGAATTTTTCATGCTTTTAGACAAGTTCCTTCATAAGACAGTTGCTTCCTCTGTGGCATACAGATACCAGAAGATTGATGAAATGGTTACTGTATTGAAAGAACTGATAGAAGTTTCAGATATTAGCAGTACATTTTTATTTCATAATTTTTCTTATGACTCATCATACTTTGTTGGAAGGGGAAATGAAATTAGCAGGATTAACAGAGTATTTGAATCAGGACAAAAGGTTTTATTTTTATCAGGTATTGGTGGTATAGGAAAGACAGAGCTTGCGAAAAGATATGCATATGAAAATGCCAGCAAATATAAAAAAATAGTATTTGTACCATTTGCAGGTTCAATAATGGAAACAGTCTGTGGAAATGATTTACATATAAATAAAATTAGCCAGGGGGAAGATGAAAAAGATACAGACTATTATAAAAGAAAGCTTGGTATATTAAAAAAGTCTGTTTCAATGGATAATTTAATAATATTGGATAACTTTGATATAGAAAGTGATGAAAACCTGGAAGAATTATTAGAATGCCAGTGCAGGTTCCTAGTTACATCAAGGGAAGATTTCAGGGATTATGAATATGAACAGATTGATGTAGGGAGAATAGAAGATATTGATGAAATTTTAAAATTATTCAGGGTATATAATAAACGTGAATACAGCCAGGAAGAAGTGGAACAGATAAAAGATATAATTGAGATTATAGACAGGCATACAATGACAGCGGGTCTTATAGCAAAATATTTGCGTACAACAGACGAAAGTCCAGGGGAATTTTTAGAAAGCCTTATGAAGAAGGAGGGTATAGCCAATACAAAGGATATAAATATAAGACATAAAAAAGACAGAAGATTGCGGATAGAAAGTATAAACCAGCATTTACTTGTATTGTTTGATTTATCAGGATTTTCAGAACCAGGATGTGAATTAATAAGAAGCCTGTCACTTATGGGTTATGTACGTATTTCCAAAAAGAAATTCCTGGAATACTGTCCTGTAAGTAATTGTATAAATGAACTGGACAACCTTATCCATAAAGGCTGGATTGAATATAATGAGGTAACAGGAAAGATATCATTACACCAGATTATACTTGACCTGGTATATAATAACCTGGCTCCAGATGCTGGAAACTGCCCTCTGGTAACAGCTTCAATGACAGATTATATTTTACAGGAAATGGCAAATTATTCTGAAAGACATATAAGAGATAAATTACTTGGTTATTTTATGCAGAGGATAAGAGGGAACAATATAGAATATGCAAAACTTTGTATTTATTATTGTGAAAATATTAAAAAAGAAGAAAAATACCTGGATGCCGCCGAAGAAATATGTTTATTACATAATAATAATATATGTTATAAATTCCTTCAGATGATATATCATATAAAAACAAAAATGATTGTTTCAGATGATAATACTTTATGGAAGATTTTATGGAATAATTTATGGAATAATGTTATGGATAATGATTTTGATGAATATAGTCTTTGCAAACAGATGTATATTAAGTTATCAGAATACTCTGGAAAAGCTGTATATTATGCAGAAAAATATAATAGCAGTGCAGATTATATGGGGGAATTTTGTGTTACACTGGCAGAAGATATTAATTCTGAATCAAATGATAATGTTTGTATGCTTGCATTGAGTGAAGATAATAGATATCTAAATAAATTATTTAATATAATTGTTTCATTACATGGACAAGCAGAAAACTATATATTAGAATCTGGTTTAAATAATAAGGATAAGGAAAAATTATTCAGAAGGATACAGAAATTTTATGTAAAAGATGTTTTGACCACGAATTCATATATATATGAAAAATATATAGATACCAAAAAAACATTTTATTACCAGGAAATTATTGAATCATTAAAAGACAGTAATAATAAATTTGGATATGTATATCTTGCAGAGGTAGCAGAAGAAAAAGGACATTACAAGGAAGCTATAGAACTTTATTATAAGGCTTATGAGGAGTCCGAAAAACCATATGACGAAATATTTAAGGCAATTTCTGATATATATTTAAAAACAGAAGATATAAATAATGCTATCGGGTGTTTAGGGAAAATATTAGACATTAATAAAGAAAAAATAGTTACAGGGGATAATCATAATGTGTATTACAGCAATATTTGTTATGATTTAATTAACTTGCTTATTGAAAATAATGAAATTACCAAAGCAAAAGAATACATAGAAGAATTAATTTATTATAATATAGAAGATATTGAAGATGAAGCATATTCATATAATATCCAATGGATTTTACTGGCAAATTATAAATTGTATTTGATAGAAACTTCTATAGATGAAAAAGAGGAATACTGGAAAAACTGTCTGTATTATTTTTCAATGTTTAATAAAGAAGAAAAATATCCAGAAAATATTAAAGAATTTTTAGTAGAACTTGCAGACCAACAGGAAGAAGATAAAGATAAGATAGAAACTGCTTTTAAATATTTAGATAGTACAAATACATTGGATGGTACAGATGTATCTGTATATTTCCTTGAATACATAATTAAAATTTGCGGAACATCTCCAGATAATATTTATTACTATATAAAAGCACTTATATATTATAGCAGATGCTTATTTGATCCATATACAAAACCAAAAGAAGCACTGGACTTTTGCTTAAAAGCTAAAGCAATATATGAAGAAAACAATATAGATAATGAATATTTATATAATATAATATACAAAGCCCTTGAAGAATGTTATTCAGACAGTAACAGTAGCTATGAGGAAATAGCTGTCCAAGGAAATGAATGTAATTATTATTTAATTGCAGAAAGAGAATCTAAAGAAATCCCTGTTGAAAAACAGATTGACATATGGAAAGATGCTGCTATTGGATATAACTATCTTGATAATTATATTATGGAAGAAAAGTGTTATATAAAAATTTTTGAAATATTTATGCCTGTATTTGGTAAATATAATTTCACAAGTTTTAGTAATTACGATAGTATTAAACAAGACCAGATAAATTGTTATATCAAACAAAGAAAATACAAGGAAACCAGGAATTTAGTAATGGATTATTACAATAATACTGTTATTTATTTTTTAGAACAGTCTGATAAAGAAGACATATATGCGGAATTTTTCAATGATGAATTTTATTGGTATTTAGGCCAGTGTGCAGAATATATGTATGACAGCCAGTGGTACAGGGAATCTTTTGTCTTTTATATTTTGTCTATAATTACTGCTGTGGATACTAACCAGGAAAAAAGCCTGTTTGATAATATAGAAAACTATATTTTGGGAAAATGGGATACTTTATTTAATATATTTTCAAACATTATTCATGGTGAGATTATAAATGAAAATATTGATATTATTACAAATATATACGAAGATTTAGTGCCTCTATTTGAAAAAGATATAAGATTACAAGAATTTCATACAGAACTAAAATGGTTTATTTCAGTATACCAGGACAAAGATATAGAGTTTAAAAGATAATTATAAAACAACCTGTAATATTAGCATTTTAGTTAATAAAACCATTTTTACAAATTGCTTTGGAAATTATGGTAGAATTTTACTAATACCAAGGAAAACAGTATTTATTGCCAGTCTGGTAATTGAGTTTTTATGTAATGCTGTGGGGCTTATGCAGAACATGGGTATTTAGATGAGTATACTCTGATATTTCAATATGCCCCATAGTAATAGTAAAATATTGTGCCATAACAAAAGAAAGGAGCAGTTTTAAAATGAGAGTACAGACAAAAACCATGTATAACAGTACAAGCAGTATATCCGAGGCAATAAAGAAAAATAAAGGTTTCCGTATATTAACTATTTATGATTGTCTGAAGAATGGGACAGGGGTAAATAAACTGGAGGTATCTGATGAATTTGGGGTGTCAAAAAGGACAATCCAACGGGACATAGATGATATACGTGCATATTTGGCAGAACAAAGAATAACAGGTGCAGGCAGTTTTATAATTATTTTTGATAAGAAAAGCAACTGTTTTTATTTAGAAAAGGAAAAACTAATATTTGAGTAATAAAAAATCAAAAAATTTAGTGTATTTTATATTCAATTTCAAAAAGAAGGAGTTAATATGTTTTGTAAATATTGTAGATATGAATATCAGAATGATAATGTGAAATTTTGTCCTAGTTGTGGTAAAAAACTTAAAGATGAATCAACAAAAGTAGTTAGCTCAAATAGTTCATCTGTTAAACCAGAAGAACCTAAAGTAGTCTATTATGATTTAAGTGCACTTTGTATGCAATTTAAGTTTGATTCTTCATACTGTGAATTTGTGTGTACAACAAATGAGACAAAATCTTCAAAATGCTCTAGTGCAATAAAGAAATTTAATATTGATAATAAGGAAAGAATATATCTTATATATGACACTACTTTTCTTGGATTATGTACACACGGATTTGCTATATGTTCCTCAGGTATTTATGGCCGTGATGAATATAATAAGAATTTTTATATAAAATGGGACAAATTTAAGTCATGTGTTTATAAAAAGAGTTTACTAGGAAATTTGAAAATTGATAATTTTGAATTTAGTATGCCAATAATTACTAGTGAAAATGACATTAAGTCAATAATACAAATATTTGATGCAATTAAAAGTTCAATTTAGAATATTAAAAATGAGCGAGGGTTATTAATATGTTTTGTAAATATTGTGGATATGAATATCAAAATGAAAACGTGCGGTTTTGCCCTAGTTGTGGCAGAAGTTTAGAAAATGAAGTTATAGTTGTAGAGAATGTAGAACCAGAAGAAACACAAGAAGTTACACCAGTCCAGCAGCAAGTGGTGTATCAACAAGTGCCACCATTAAATAATATTCCAGTGAATACTAATGGTAATACTGCTAGTACTACAACTACTCAAGATCCGAATACAGGCCAGACAATTGTCTATGTTACAAATGAAGTTAAAAAGGATGAAGGTGGTTTTGCTGAAGAGGTTGGAAAAGGGTGTTTAGGTTGTCTTGGCTGGATAGTTATCATCTTTATAGTACTTGCTGTACTTGGAAGTTGCACTGTATAGGAGGTGGACATATATGAAATGTAAATATTGTGGCTATGAATATAGTAAAGGAGTAATAAAATTTTGTCCTAATTGTGGCAGTTCTCTTATAAATAATGAAGGTAATAGTTTTGAACTTAAAAAAGACGCTAATGTAGTTGAAGAAAAATCTGATGATAGAAATGTTTCAAAGGAAAAAACTGCAGCTACAGCAGCCATAATTCCAAAAAAAGATGGAAATATAATTAAAAGATTTTGGAGAAAATTTTATGATAATAGAGTTTTAATAGGGGTACTATTATCATTAATTTTAGTTTTCTTATTAATATTTGAAGAAGTTTCAGGTGTACCTGTTCATGATGTTATATTTGGAACAGATGATAATGATATTAAAATAACAAATAGAAATACTGATAATCAATATGATATAGAAAAAATAAACTCTTTTGTTATAGGTTATATTAAGTTCTATTTTCCTTATTTGCATGGTACATGTGATCCAATTAATAAACGTGATGTTGAATTTTGGAAAAGTGAAGAGGTATCAAATGCTATATATGATATATTTATTATGACAGTACACGCATCTATCACATCACTTGAACACATGGGTGAACAGAAGATAGATTATTCATTTCCAATTGGCATACTTAACAAAACAGAAACTTCATCTGAATCTCTTGAAAACACTGAAATTGAAATTTTCCCTTATAGTTTCTGGGGACAAGATAATAATTGTATTAGTGAGATTGATGCTCTTGATAATCACTTAAAGAAATTAGTTAAATCCCGAAGAGATTTATTGTATTTAATATGTGAAAATCTTGAAGCCCAATATAATACAATGAAACGTGAAGGCATAGGTATTGGAGATTATTTGAATACTACATCATATTATACTTTCTTAGGTAGTTTCTTATATGATACAACACAATTATTTTTTAGTGATACAGAGCAAACTTATCCAATTGATGATTTGATTCATTGTATTGAAATAAATTACGATCTTATTTCAGATAAATTTCCTGGGATATGTAAAAGCTTAAATGATTATTATGATGATGAGGACTACTATGAAGATAACAATTATAATGATTCATATTAAGACTATGATAATAACTATTATGATGAAGAAGAATATGTAGATGATGAATAGTATAATTTATTTAAATATAAACCATCCTGCCATATGTTCAAAAAGATGTATTATGGATAAACTACGGGAAATGTAATATACAATGCAAGAAATAGCAAGACAGATACAGTCTGGCAGCTTTTCTTTTAAAGAAAATATATATATAAGCATGTAACAGTTTAAAAATATAGCTGGAATCTTAGTTGTGAAAAAAAGGAAACAGAAAGTTTCTTTGGTGATGGTTCACATATTATATATGTAAATGGCAGTTATAAGAATGACAGTGAAGCTGTTGGAAAGTTAATACATGATTTCAGGTGTACATATGTAGATAATATGTTTTATGCAGAACTTGCAAAACATGTTAAACATTTTAAGGAAATGGAAGGAGGCATGGAGCATATGTGAAAAGCAATGGAAGAGAGGGTTGACAGCGAAAGAAGAGAATAACGGATTAACAAATTCATTTGAATATATTAAAGTCTTACAGAAAGTATGAAAATAACCACAAAACAGGCAATGGAGGTATTAAAAATTCTAGATGATGACAAAATAATCCTAGTTAAGAAATTCTAGTGGTAATGTTATTAATAGCTGGTAATGTTTTTTAGAAACAGTTTCAAAGTTATTGTTTGAATAGTATTTGGTAATTTAACCTCATTAAGTAAGTCCCCGTTTTTTAAGCGGTGGGTTTAGGACTTACCCAATGAGGTTTCACAGGTGGTTTCATAAGATGTAGTAATAACGTTTAACTTTTGACCCATCTAGGTTTATGTCCAAAATTACCACCAGTTGGATTTTTAGGACACCGACCAGACATTTTTGGATCATGTCCAGGATAATTACCATCGGTATGAGTACTTGAACACCCAATGCTTCCACATAATGTGCATTTTGGTTTCCATTTAACTGACATAAATAACTTCCTCCTTTCCTTTTTTATAGCCTCTCGGATTCTCCAGCCCTTATTTTCTGCGGCTTTTAAACCCAGTTTTATAAAAATCCCCCACTTTTTTTCCAAAAAGCACTTGACAAACCAGTCAAAAAATGCGGCGCTTCGCGCCTCTTAATTAAAAAAGCACTTTTCATTCCGGCGCAGCCGGTAAGCATTTTTTGATTGGAGGCGATTTTTATGTTACCTGTTAATTATGGCGGCCATACCGCCTATCAGAATACCTTCGTATCTGATTTTCTGAACTTATTCCCGAATCCCTTTGCTGTCCCTAAACAAACATGGGATATTATTGTGAAATTCTGGTATCTTGATCTCTCTGAAACGGATACCATCATGCAGGAGTTTTATCCACTGACTGGCAAACCCGCCACACGTTTTCCATCCTGCCTGTTACGTTCCTATCTTCTGTCAATCGTACTTGGGGTAACTTCCATTACCCAATGGTGCAGGCTGCTTAAAATAACCCCATTGTATGCTATCCTCAGCGGTTTTTCTGTTAATGATACCCCAGGCGTCGGGACTTTTTACGACTTTTTTAACCGGTTATGGCAGTCTGACAAAGACAACTACGTCAACCAGATTAAGCATAAAAAACCAAAACCTGAAAAAGGTAAAAAACGTGGTGATAAAACTCCCTGCCACACGGACAGTGCTGCCGCAAAACTCCTTCCTCTTATGCAGCGCATCCACCTTCCAAACAATAATCTGTTCTTCCTTATCTTCCGGCTATATAAAGCACAGTTCCTTGATAACTCCGTCCGCAGGAACCTGATAAATCCACGCCGCCTTTCACTTGCCGGTGACGGAACCACTCTTGAAACCGCAAGGCTGGAACGTCCTAAAAGAATCTGCGGCTGTCCAAAAGGTTCTGGCTGTGGCTGTAAACGGAAGTTTTCACAGCCTGACTGCAGCTGGGGATGGGATTCTTCTAGAAATAAATATTTTTTTGGATACCACCTCTACATGTTTGTTGCTGCGGATTCTGAAAATGACCTGCCAGTTTTTCCGATGCTGGAGCGCACATCCAGACATGACATGCTGTCATTCCTGCATACCTTTTTCTACATGAAACCCTATCTTCCTGGGTTTCATATTGAAAAACTCCTGCTGGATTCCGCCCATGACGCTTACCCGCTTTATGAATACTGCAAAACAAACAGCATTACTCCTTTCATTGGCCTCAATCCCGGCCATACAGGGCACTTCAAATACAAAGATGACTTTACCATAGATGGAGATGGTGTCCCTGTCTGCCGGATGGGCTTACGTATGCACCACGATGGTGTGGAAAAAGCAAAACACCGTGAAAAATACCGCTGTCCCATTGCAAACCGGAAGAAAGGCTGTTTCTGCGAACATCCCTGCTCTGATTCCAAATACGGAAGAACCGTACATATCCAGCAAAAGGACAATCCAAGGTTTTTTAACATACCGCCAAGGGACAGTAAGGAATGGAAATTGGAATACAACAAACGGACGTCTGTAGAACGCTCAAACAAGCGGGAAAAGGCAGATTATAAATTAGAAGACGGCAGACACCGCTCTTCTAAGATGTGGTACTGCCGCCTCTATGCCATCATGATGCTCCAACATCTTGATGCATGGAAAATGCCGGCCCGTGTAGACACGATTTTTACATTCTCACGAATGGCAACTTCAAAATAAGCATACCACAATTTCAAAAAAATCTCATCTAATATCAAGGGAAAAGTGCGCCCTTTTTTCCACATTTATCTGATATCTTTCCAAAACTTCACAATATTCAGTTGTCAAAACCCAACTCTCAATCTATTTGATATGAATCCGAGAGGCTATGTATTATAACATATTTTAATAAAATTTTTAATGCTTTAAGTTAATGACATTGGTCCATGCGCCCCACTACCCTATCGACAGAATGTAGGTGTTGCGTATGGGTAATGTCACGAAACAGGCAAGCACAGGTTTTTCCATAGTCAAGCGAAGCAAGGGGCAGTCAGCAGTCGAGAAAGCGTCCTATATCAGCAGGAGTATTCTTGTCAGCGAGTTTGACGGGCAGACCTACCGTCCGAAATACCATGAGGATTTAGTGCATAGTGAAATCTCTCTCCCACCCAATGCGCCCAAAGAATATGCAGACCGAGCCACTTTATGGAACGCTGTTGAACTGTCAGAGAAAGGGCAGAAATCACAGCTTGCGAGAATGTTAAAAGCGTCACTCCCCAACGAATGGAGTTATGAACTTGCGGAGGAAGTTGTGAGGGATTATGTGCAGAGAAATTTTGTTGATAAAGGAATGTGTGCTGATTGGGCAATCCATGACAGCGAGAACGACAAAGGACAGCGCAATCTCCATATCCATGTTTTACTCACTATGCGCCCTCTTACTGAAAACGGGGAATGGGGAGCAAAGCAGAAGAAAGTCTATGACCTTGACGAAAACGGCGAGAAAATACCAGTGATTGATAAAAAGACTGGACAGCAGAAAGTTGACAAGCGGAACAGAAAACAATGGAAATGTCACACCGCCGACAGCACCGACTGGAACAGCAAAGAAAACGCTAAAATGTGGCGAAAGGATTTAGCCGACACAATCAACGCCACCAATGAGCAGTTGGGTATTGCGGTACATTGGGAACACCGCTCTTTTAAGGAACAGGGAATTGACAAAGAGCCGACAATCCATATCGGGGCGGTTGCAAACGCCTTAGAACGCAAAGGCATACAGACCGAGAGGGGCAATATCAATCGGGAAATCATCAAGAACAATCTGCTGTTGGAACAGGCGAAAGAAATGCTCATACTTGCCAAGCAGGAACTTCACAGCGCACAGTACGCCAAGATTAAGAGTACGGCGGTCAGCGTCAAGAATGAAGTCATGGAAATGATAGCAAAAGTGAGGGAGCGCAAAGGCAGACTTGACTTGCCGATTGTCAGCGGAAAGCACCTAAGAAAAATATCCGACCGAACCGCCTTGCAGTCAGCCGGCAATGCGGAGAAATTCATCACGACAAGGAAGATAGACAGCTTTGAGAGCCTTGCGAAATTCACAGCGGACAGGGAACAGAAATACAGCCAGCTTGAAAACGTACATTTGTCAAAGGGGCAGAAACTAAACCGATTAAAGGAACTGTCAAAAATGTATGCCCTCTATGCACCAATCCAAGCCACCTATAAGGAGAGACAGTCACTTAAAGGATTTGCGAAAATGAAATACGATAAAGAGCATAAGGACAGCTTATCGAAGTATCCCGAATTAAAGGAGCGTATGCAGAGCCTTTTACAGAATGGCGAGAAGATAACGCCGAAACAGTGGAAAGCCGAGATACAGTCTTTGCAATCCGAGTATGAAAGTATCGGCAAAGAGCAGACCAAGACCGCCACAGAATTAGTGTATGCCGAGGTAATCAGCTACAATAAAAAGAACCTTGAAAGGGAGCTTCAGAACGAGAGCCGACAGCCGAACAGGCAACAGAGCAGAACGAAACGGAGGGAAGAAGAAATTTAATGGAAATTTGATAGAAATATGCTTGTGATTGTGGTATTCTATTAGAGGTACAAATCGGTATCTATATGGAGGTGTCATAATGAAAAAGGTTAATATTGCAATGGTCATTATAGGATTGATTATTATTCTGTTTGTTGCATTTTGCCCATTAGCAGAAAGTAAAAGTATTGCATGGAGAATTTCAATCGGCTTAGTAGGTTGTTTTTCACTTGTTTCAGGCGTGTATAAGATAGTCTGCAAAAATAAATTCCCATGTAACTAAATATTATTGCAACAATCACAATAGAATAGCCACACAGCGTTAGAGCGTATAGGAAACAATTTATGCGCTCTATTTTATTGTAAAGGAGTAGATTTTTGATTTATAAGCAAAGTCAGCAAGACAGGCAACAAAACAAGACTAAGCGGAGGAAGGAAGAATTGTAAAATAATACGCAACTGATATTTGCTTTTTAGCACTTACCAAATTCTTTATTCTTATTGCCATATACTTTATAATGGCAATAAGGAGGGTGATTTTTATGAATATGAATATTATATCGAAATACTTACAGTTTTTGCGTAAAAGCAACAACTATACACAAGATGATTTAGCAAAAGAATTAGGCATATCAAGACAGGCAGTATCAAAATGGGAAACAGGAACGACTATTCCCGACTTAGAAGTTTTATTGAAAATTTCTAAATTATATGACATCACGATAAATGACATATTAGAACCAAAGGTACAGCCACAGCGGATAACTGATTTTGAGCAGATTTCAACAATTTCTGAAAAAGAACTGAAAGAAGTGTTAGAACAGTTTGACACTAATTTGCTTGTAACAGCTTTAATGGGGGCATCTCCCGAAACAAATAGTTTTTGTGAAAGATTGTTTCCCGATATAGATTTTGAAATGACAAGAAAAAATATAGGCAGAATTAGAATAGAAACTGTTGAAGATATGCAGAACCAAATTATTTCTATGGTGAACTTACAGGCTATGGAGGAAAAATAACCGTTTAGTAAAATTTATACTTAAAGTGAATGAAGTA
>Ga0137308_100800_pt1 | contig 42491 bp, 39 predicted proteins | sample Inofrocosms_June_FD_97181 | JGI IMG/M metagenome (GOLD analysis project Ga0137308, IMG submission 97181) | Mouse cecal microbial communities from Vienna, Austria - N-Acetylneuraminic and N-Acetylglucosamine D2O microcosms_June | ecosystem: Host-associated > Mammals > Digestive system > Large...
CGCTCCTTACCTTTGCAAACAGCTCTTTTTTCTGTGCATCGGTGGCGGCTTCATGGATAAAACGTACCTGTCAGATTGGAAATGGATCCCTATCAGAAAGGAGCTGCCACCCATGGCAAACAATGTTTTTTTAATGTTGATGAACTGTTCATCTCTGTTGGTATTGATGTTGGAGCTGACTTCTCCCGGATGTCTATTGTACTCCCGAACCAACAGTTTGTAGGCAAGCCTTATAAAATCCTGCATAGCAGGTGGTTTATTTCGTTTCCCAAAGTTCCGTTTCTCTTTTGAGAAACTACACAATGTGAAACAGGCTAAAGCCTAACAAAAAATCCAGACGACTCAAGTCCATTTGATTCGTCTGGATTTCTATTTTTAAAAGTTCTTATTTACTTGATAATTAGATTTTCGGTTACTTTATTTCCGTTTTGGCAACGCTGTCTTCTGTTCCACCGTAACCTGCTCTTCCAGACAGCTAAAAATTTCATCAACATCCTTCTTTGCCATCTTAGGTGTCAATAGGCTGACAATCGGCACAACAATCAATCCGGCAACCATAGCGATTGCGCCTGCGTTAATCGGTGACGCAATGTAGGAGAAGAACATATTTGATACCGTGATGCCGATTCCGCAGACAAAACTTGCCCACACCGCCGCCTTTGTCACACCTTTCCAATACAAGCCGTACAGGAACGGCGCCAGAAACGCACCTGCCAGCGCGCCCCAGGAAATGCCCATAAGCTGCGCGATAAACTGTGCAATAGATTTGGGCGGGAACAGCGCCAATACCACGGAGCACACAATAAAGAATACTAACAGAATTCTCATGTATAAAATCTGCTTCTTTTCACTCATATTCTTCACAATATTGTCTTTCAAAAAGTCCAGTGTCAGCGTAGAACTTGAAGTCAGCACCAGGGAAGACAGCGTAGACATGGACGCCGACAATACCAGCACAATCACGATGCCCACCAGAATATCCGGCAGCGTAGACAGCATGGAAGGGATAATCGCATCAAAGATAACGCTTCCATCTTCCTTATGGATTGCCGCCGTATCAAACAACCTTCCGAAGCCGCCCAGAAAATAGCAGCCGCCGGAAACAACAATCGCAAAAACGGTGGAGATAATCGTGCCTGACTGCACCGATTTCTCATCTTTAATCGTATAGAATTTATGTATCATCTGCGGCAGTCCCCAGGTTCCCAGGGACGTCAAAATAATAACCCCCAAAAGATTTAAGGGATCGGGGCCGAAGAAAGATGTAAACGCACCTTTCTGCCCCATCGTTACCGCTACATCGCTTTCCATCTCAGCAAGAGATTTGACCGCATTCAGAAAACCGCCCTGTCCGTTTAAGACCGCTGCGATAACAGCCACAATTCCACCCAGCATAACGATGCCCTGAATGAAATCATTGATTGCCGTCGCCATATAGCCGCCGAGTATCACATACGCACAAGTCAAAATCGCCATCACAATTACACATACCTCGTATGGTATATCAAAAGCCATACCAAATAAGCGGGAAAGGCCGTTGTACACAGACGCGGTATATGGAATCAGGAATACAAAGGCAATCGCAGAAGCTGCAATTCTCAGCGATTTACTATTATACCGTTTGCCAAAATAATCCGGCATAGTCGTCGCTGACAGATGATTGCTCATGATCCTGGTACGCCTGCCCAGCACTACCCAAGCCAGCAGTGAACCAATCACTGCATTACCAATACCAATCCAGGTAGATGCAAGCCCGTATTTGTAGCCGAACTGCCCGGCATAACCAACAAACACAACCGCTGAAAAATAAGACGTCCCATAGGCAAACGCCGTCAACCACGGCCCTACACTTCTGCCGCCCAACACGAAATCGTCTACATTGGTGGCGTGTTTGCGCGAATACAGCCCCACACCAACCATCACTGCAAAAAACAAGACTAAAAAAATAATTTTCACTAACACGTTTTCTCCTCCTTGTCCGGCAAATTTGTAAAAGCCTGTTCTATCAGCTTCCCAGCATTTTGCCCTAGTATTTTGTCTATATCTTTTCTTTCAATGGCAAGGCTTCTGAGAAATTGCAAGGATTCCTTTTGTCCGCTCCATGGGCTGTCGGTAGCGAACAAAATTCGGTCTGCGCCATGTTTTTTCAATATGTTCACAAAAACTTCATCCTTGATATAGCCGGCGGTAAACGCAGTGTCCAGATAGACCTCTTTCCCCGTCAGCAATTCCTCTACTTCCTCCCACATATCAAAGCTGCCATAATGCGCCAGCACCAGGTTCTTCGGCGACACTTCTCTTATAACCCGGAGGATTTGCCGCGGCGTGCAGCGCACATTGTCCGGGAAACCGACGTCCACTCCGGCATGGACAACGCTCACAAGCCCAAGCTCCGAAGCATAATCAAGAATCCGCATATACTTGATATCATCAAAATAGGTATCCTGGTAATCCGGGTGGAGCTTTATGCCCAATAAACCTAATTTCTTGATTGTGCGAAGTTCCTCTTTGTAATCCGCAGAATCCGGGTGAAGGCCCCCGAAAGACCATAGACGCGTCCGCTTATCTTGATACTTCTCATTTAACTGTGCTGCAAAACCGTTAATCGCATGAAACTGCTCCGGCCTCGTAACCACCGGCAGGACTACCGACACATCCACACCCGCCGCTTCCATAGAACGTATCAGTCCTTCCTCCGTGCCGTCATTAAATGCTTTAATATGTGCTTTTTCCTCTAAATATGTAATTGTCTTCCCCGCTATTTTCTCAGGGAAAATATGTGTATGAAAATCTACAACCATCCCGTACTCCTCGATTGAATATTTGCCGTAACGTACATTTCCTCCCACTCGTTTCCCTTTTTGTTTTTATTCCTAACCTTTCGCTTTACCACTTTAAAGCGACAGTGTCACTTTGCCTGAAAAAAGAATCTCGGCTGCGAGATTCTTAGTACCCTCACATCAGGGCAAAGAAAAAGCGATAGACGGGGCTCGAACCCGCGGTCTCGACCTTGGCAAGGTCGCGCGTTACCAACTACGCCACTATCGCATATTGTGTATCTGTCAAACACAAGTAGAATTATACATCATCATTATTTCGATGTCAAGAAAAAATTACAAATTTTTCAAAAAATCTTTTCTCATACGTTACTGTTCACTCGTAAACTGAATCCTAATGAAATTGCAAGACCTTTTGAACGAGTAAATCTATCAGGGCTACATCCCCTTGGGGTAAAGAATTATAAAATCTGTGAATAGTAACTTTCATATTCTCCCCTCTCGTCTCATATAGTAAATTAAAGAGACATTAAGGAGGAACCCTGTGAGTTCTAAAACAAAAATCGTTGTTCTGCACCTGAAAGAACTGGTTTATACGGCAATCTTCGCCACACTGGGAATTCTTCTGATTATACTGCTTATCTTTATGTTCCTTCCGAACGGCAAAGACAAAGATACAAAGGAAACAATGGCATACACGGCGGGAGTATACACTTCCTCCATACAACTAAACGACAATGCCATTGATGTGGAAGTGGTGGTAGATGACAACCATATCAATTCCATCAGTCTGGTAAATCTGGATGAAACCACTGCCGCCATGTATCCGCTCATGCAGCCGGCGCTGGATAACCTGACCCAGCAGATATATGAAAAGCAGTCACTGGAAGACATCTCCTATGCAGACGACAACCAGTACACCTCTATGGTTCTGCTGAATGCCATTGAGTCTGCACTGGAAAAAGCAGCCGCCAAGGAAAACTGAAATTCGGAATGCTTTCGTTTTCCAAAGGGCTGCTTACATCTCAAGGCATACTGTATCTAAAGCCTGCTGCGGCTTTTAGATATAGTATGCCAATTTACTTTTGGGGCTTCGGTTAGAGGCATCAGGGCTCTCCCCAGCTTCGCTGGGTCCCCCCCTCATGCCAATATTTAAACAACCATAATAATTCCGCCGTCACTGGCATAGAGACTGCTGATTCCCGCCGTATCAATCACAAATACTTCTTTAAAATTACCAATCTCCTTAATCTTTTCAGCTGCCGCCATTGCACGTTTCGCCGCATTGCAATGGGAAATGGCAAAAATTTTCTCTTGGGGATTCTTGGTCTTCTCCACCAAGTCTTTCATCATTTTATCTATAGCGCGCGCCATGCCTCTTGCCTGCCCAAGTTGACAAATTGTACCCTCGGGCGTAGCTCCCATCACCGGCTTAATATTCAGAGCCCCGGCAACAAACGCTTTGATATTACTAAGCCTTCCATTCTTGCGCAATGCTTCTAAGGATTCCAGTACAAAAGACGTATTCAACTCTTCAATAAAATTGTCTGTCCTAGCAATAATTTCTTCGTATGCAACTCCTGCTTCCTCAAGTTCTTGAATCTTCATGGCAATCAACGTCTCTCCCACAGACGCCGACTTGGAATCGAATACATGAATATCCTTAACTCCTTTTTCCTCCTGATAGAGCTTCTTCCCAAGCTGGGCGCTGTTATAAGAACCACTGAGCTGCGAGGAAAGCGTCACGACATACACATGCTCCGCCTCACAGTCATATGCTTTCACATACTGCTCTGGGGATGGGCAAGTAGATTTTGGGCAATTCGGGCTCTCTTTCATGCGCCTTAAAAAATCCGCCTGATCAAAGCTCTCATCATCTACAATGCAGTAATCGTCCACAAAAATCTCCAGAGACACTGTCTCAAAATGTCCGCTCACTTTCAATTTTGCCGGAAGTTCACCGCAGCTGTCCACAATAATTTTATAACTCATGTCGTTCCTCCTGAATCTTTATGCAAATATGCGATATAAATTAGGTGTGACGTTTCCTTTTCACATCCCTATTCCTTTATGTAGTATCTTTCTTTATTGTACTTGATTTTTATGATTCCTTGTCAGGTTGTGGGAAATCATTTTACATAGTTTTTAATACCACTTAATATTAGCATATAAATTCAGGTTTGAAAAGCCTTTTTTCTTATGAATTTTTCTATTGGTTAAAACAAAAACTTATTTCTTTCCACAAGCTGTCTTCCAGGTAATTCACCTGGGTAATTCCTGGGCAATAATCTGCAACATGCCCATCCTGCACAAAATACTGAAACGCCTGCTCTTTCAGAGAATCGTCCGAAAACCGTAACGTAAGCACTGTTTTTTCTTCCCACGCCGAACCAAGCATAGTCCCAATATGATCCGGCTGCCACTCTTCAATGTAGTTTCCTTCTTTTATATAATAATTATTCAGCACTGCCGTACAATCCGGTAAATCAAACTCCATGTCAGGCTCATGCCCCATCTGCATTTCCGCTGTTGTCATCGCCATATAATTATAGTCAATAAAAGATGTCTCCACTCCTTCCTTATTCCGATAACCATTATTCCCCCAAGTGGCATCCATATAGTAATATTCTCCGTCCAGGCAAATGAGATTCCATGCATGTGGTTCACCTAGGGCTTTGCCAGCCACAATAGCGCTCTCTATTCCCAATTGTTCCAACAGATATTGAACGGCGCAAGCATATCCTTGGCATACCGTCTGACGCCCTAGAAACACACTGATAATGTTCTGACTTTCCTCTGCATCTTCCACATACTCAGTATTTAAAGCCAATAATTCATAAACATACTTCGCTTTCTGATAGTCTGTATCATTAATGGAAATGCCCGCAAACCACTGCTCGACGACAGCGTCAATCTGCTTCTGGATTTGTCGGCGTTCCTTCTTAGCCATCGTGTATTTAGGTGAGAATTCCAGGCTTACCAACTCGCCGCCTTTGGTATACCTGGTAAACACATAGCCATTCACCCAAAAAAGTCCGCCGTAATCACTGCACAACGCCGTATAGGCATGGCGCATGACCTCAGTATCTATGGTCGAAAGAGAAATCTTTTCCTCCTGGCTCAGAATAGTAGAAAGCATTTCGTCATAGACGGTTTTCCCTTCTGCATTTAACTGCTCATACGCATATTTGCCCACTGAAATCTTACGAATTGGACTGACCTTTTTCTGCTCTGCTTTGGGCGTCTGTGCCTTTTTCTGATTAGGCGCTTCGGCAACCTGCTCGGGCTCTTGTGCCCGCGGCAGATAACGGTCCTCCGGCAGATATTTTTGTAAATCTTCCGGGGAGCATCCTGCCATACTGCCCAACGACAGCACGATTGCCAATATGCAAATTATTCTCCGATATAATTTCTTCATCCGACATGGCACTTTACAATTCTTCTTTTCCATAACTACCTCACACTGTCTGGAAATAAGCGCAAATTAAATCTGTCAACGCCTGCATGTCCTCTGTTCCCATGGTTTCAACTGCTGAATGCATAGCAAGCAGCGGCACGCCGATATCTACGGTACGCACTGGCAGCAAGCCGGATGCAACTGCCCCCAACGTCCCTCCGCCCGCCATATCCGAACGATTGACAAATTTCTGATAAGGAATATTTTCTTTTCTGCAAATCTGTTCCACCACCGCCACAGCTTCACAATCCGTAGCGTACGATTGGGACGACGCCTCTTTGATACAAAGTCCTTTGCCTAAAACCGGCTTGTTGGTTATATCCGTCTTACCCATTTGATTTGGATGCATACCATGCGCCACATCTACTGATAGCAGAAATGCATCATACAAACTGGACGATATCTGGGCCGGAGTCCTGCCCATGGCTTCCAGAACCCGCTGCAAGAAATTGGTAAGCAGCAGAGAACCAGCGCCCTGCTTTGTGCGGCTGCCCACCTCTTCATGGTCAAACAAGGCCACCACATTGACGCCTTCCTCGCATCGGCTCTCAATGATTCCTGTAAGCAACGCCTGCACCGACGTAAGGTTATCAAGCCTTGGCGAGATAATCAATTCCCCTTCCAGCCCCGCATACTGCGGCTTTTGCCGGCAATATACCCATAATTCATAATCGAGAATTTTTTCCTGCTCTGTTCCCAGTTCCTTTGCCAGAAATTGGAGGAACCTTTTTTCCTGTTCCTTCTTCTCAAGTCCTAAAATCGGCAAAAGATCCGTCTGCTTATTCAATTCAAGCCCTTTGTTGACATCACGGTTCATATGAATGGCAAGATTAGGAATAACGCCAAGCGTGCGTTCTACAGAGATATTGCGTATTAGGGGATGCAGCACGTCTTCACTTGCGATTGCCACACGCCCGGAAATACTGAGCGGACGGTCCAGCCAAGTATTTAAAATTGCCCCTCCGTAAACTTCCACATTAATCTGCGAATAGCCCCCTGTCTTTACATCTGGATTCGGTTTTATTCTCAAACATGGGAAATCTGTATGTGCCGCGCCAATCCGAATCATGTCTTTGTAACCGGACTGCTTTTTAAGCGTAAATGCAAATAATGTCGTGTCATGATGCTTCACATAGTATTTCCCACTCTCTGCTAATCTCCAAATATCCTGAAAAGAAAGTTCCTCAAAACCAGCCGCCTTCAGTCTTGCCGCCGCCTCCTGCACCGCCATAACAGCGCTGGTTCCTTTTTCCAGCAAATGAAATAGTGATCCCTCTGTGTGCTCCATTTCCTGCCTCCTGATTTTTATAATTCTTTTGCCTCTCTTATTATCTCCCCCTACTATACTATAAATGCAAAAATTTTGCCAGTAGGTATCTTTTTAACTTGTTTAAGTTTCACCATTTTTTGTGATAATCTATTTTTCAAAGGGGGGTTGTCGCTCTAATATATTTACTCGTTCAAAAGGTCTTGCCGCTAACGCGGCAAAGACAGAATGCACAAAATTTAATTTGCTGTTTCCTTAAAATTGTAGTACAATATGATACTGAGTTTTCTGGTTGGAAGTTTTATAGGGTATAAATTTGCTCTAAAGGGAGGTTTTCATGACGGCACTATCCATTCTAAATGTAAAAGAATTTATGAACGTATTACTGCGCAGCGATGTTTTTGACAGTTTTCTCCTGTCAGAAGGCTCCATCACTACTTATATGACATTCCATCTGGACGGCCGCTCTAAAGCTGATTTTTTCAGCCCGGAAGACGAAGCCTATGCGCTTGTTTCCCAGGAAAGTTATGTGCCTTTTTCCCTTGTACGCCCTGCCTGTTTCGACTTAATCAAAGGCAAACGCGCCCCCTCCTCCTTCCAGTTTGTTTTTCAGCTGTCCAGCGATAACCAGGCGCGTACTCTCGCCTCCATCGGCAGCAGTTTTTCCACGGGAGACATATCTGGAATGTACTTAAACCTCAAATACCACAACATGCAGCTTACTTGTACTACCGGCGTTTCCTGCCGTGTATTCTCCATGGACAAATCGTTAGAACAATCATGGGACGAATTGGTAAAACGCTTCCTGAAATCGCACCAGCTTGCTTTCGAGGAACTGTTATAGGAAAATATGCGAAATGTAAAATATTTCTTTACTTTTTAAAAATAATGTGCTATTGTAGAAATATGCTTAAAAAGGGCATATATTATATATTTGGAGGTACTGACATGCAGGGTACAGTAAAGTGGTTTAACAACCAAAAAGGATATGGTTTCATCTCTGATGAGTCCGGCAACGATGTATTCGTTCACTATTCTGGATTAAATATGGAGGGATTCAAATCCTTAGAAGAAGGCGCTACAGTTGAATTTGATGTGACTGAAGGTTCCAAGGGACCCCAGGCAGTAAATGTAACTGTAGTACGCTAATTTCATCGAGCTTTTCAATGTGCCTTGTCTGAATATAGAAATTTCGATTTTTTATTAAGATTAAGATATTGAAAAATAGGTGATTACAAAAAGCTGCCATTCGGGCGGCGCTCATAAGAGAGTATTAGAAATGTTTCGGAAACGGCGTAGCTTGCAGGCTATGCCGTTTCTTCGCTTTGTAAATCACGTCCAAGCCGCGACATATCTTTTTCAATCAGCGCCGCTGCTTCTCCGTTTTCAATCCGTTCCAGAAACCCGTTTCAACCCGGATATTGAAGTTCGTTCCGGAATACCCGGTTACTTTTCATATATGGCAGCAAGATCATGTATTTTGCGCTTCATGTTTTCGCGAATATGCGACGGTTGCAAACATTCACATTTATTCCCAAAACCGAGAAGAATATCATAGTGGTAGTCGTTTTCTACGAAAGGAAAATCGACAATATAATACTCATCGCCGTCTGGCAAAAAATCTTCATAAGTACAATAGTCAAGTACCCTATCCATTATGGATTCATGAATACGGATTTTGATTTTTACTTGCATGGTTTCCAAGATTTCTGAGAAGTCTAAAATTGGTTTTTGATATTTTCTTGGTTTAAAAGCCTCGTCTAAAATTTGTAGATTTGATATACGGGATATTCTGAATAAACGGAAATCATTTCTTATATAGCAATATCCTTGCAAATACCAGTGATTACCTTTTAATACAAGCTGATACGGCTCTACTGTCCGTACGGTTTTATTCCCATGGTGAGCCACATATTCAAACAACAGCAGTCGGCTTTTCTGTAAAGCGGATTTGATTATTTCCAAATATGGCTGTATGTTACTGTTTCCTATCCATTGACTTAAATCTATGCTTATTCGATTTACTTTTAATGTAATATCTTTTGCTCTTTCATCAGGAATAAGGCTCTTGACTTTTGCAAGTGCATGTACCACTTCGTCGCCCCCCACCATGTTTGAAAGACTGGAAATCCCCATTAAAAGCGCAGAAACATCGTCAGCGGAAAAAAATTTTTTATCAATTTTGTATTCTTGCATAATTTCAAAGCCGCCGCCCACTCCTGACGTTGAACGAATCGGAATGCCCGCCATATTGACAGCGTCTATGTCGCGGTAAATTGTACGGCGTGAGACTTCAAACATATCCGCTAATTCTTGCGCTCCTATCCGCTTTTTGTCAAGGAGTATCATAATAATGCTGACAAGTCTATCTATTTTCATTTGCTTCTCGCCTTTCTAAATTTTTTTAATTATATGTTGTTGCCATATTGTTGTCAACAATTATAAGTTATAATAAATGAAGTTAAAACACATTAATCTAGCTTGTTAGGAGGAAACAGTATGCAAAAAAAAGCCTTAGCAGTAATAGATATTCAAAAAGACATAACAAAGAATTACAAAGATATTATTGGCAATATTAATAAAGCGATTGATTGGGCCGTTAATAACAATATTCATGTTGTTTATATCAGACATGAAAATTTATCGGCTGGCACAAGAACATTTAAGCCGAATACACCCGGAGCTGAATTTGCTCCCGATTTGAAATTAGCATCCAATAACATTTTTACAAAATACAAGGGAAACGCGCTAACCAGCGAAGAATTTGCAGAATTTATTCGGCAGAATGAAATAAGCGATTTTTACATAACCGGAGCGGACGCAGTTGCTTGTGTTAAATCAACCTGTTACAACCTATGTAAGGCAAATTATGAGGTTCACGTATTATCAGACTGCATAACCAGTTATGATAAAAAGAAAATTGATGAAATGCTACGTTATTATGAAAGTAAAGGAAGTAAGATTACTAGTCTAAATGATTTGTTATCCTGAGATATTTGAACTTCGAGAAACTATTTGTACAAAAAATCAGTATACCATCCGCTTTGGATAATATACTGATTTACAACTGTACCCTGTATGGAAGCTCCCCTATTTCAGTTTGTTGATTGATACTGTTTTATGAGTGAAGCTATCGCCACAAAAATACTTCCAAAAAATATACAAAAATCAGAAATATTGAACACAATCCTATTTAACCATCTCCACGGCGTCCGAAAACTAAAGTAGTCCACTACATAACCCTTGGTAATACGATCATAGAGATTACTGCCTCCACCACCCAGTAAAAGGCTCAAGCCAAGCAACACACCGGGATTATCCTTTCTGCGTAACAGAACAAACCAGGCGGCTCCCAGCAAAAGCAACAAACCTCCGCATATATTCCGCACCACTCCCGGACGCCTATCTAAAAAATTTAAGACTGCCCCGCGGTTATGATACTTGCGAAGCAAAATCCTGCCCTTGCAGATACGTCTATTTTCCCCTCCTCTGAGATGCTTCTCAATACATCGTTTCAGAAAAAAATCTCCCATAAATACAAAAGCTGCCACAAATACAAATATCATCTTTCGTCTCTTCCTTTCCAAACAGATAACAGCAAAGCAATCTTCTACTATTGTATCCGGAAATCCTCAAACGTTTGATAAACATTCAGCCTTCCCCATCCATAGGCTTTGTCGGGGTAATTCCTCTGCGGATCACGGTCTGCACTCTGGATCAGAGAATTCTTAATCGCAATACCGGTAATCGTGGAGTAATTTCCCCGGACAATTCCCCATTCCAGCATTAACGCAACGCCTCCTGAGGTGACCGCCGTTGCCGCACTGGTGCCGCTTCTTGTGACAAACATCCCCCCTGGCGCGGCTCCATACACCTCCACACCTGGCGCCACGAAATCCGGTTTAATCAATCCATTTGCCGTAAACCCCCTGCCCGAGCGCAGATAAATGCTGTTATCCTTTTCATCGTACGCCCCCACTGTCATTGGCGCCGCCGCCGACGCTGGAACTGTCAGCGTTGTATCGGGATTGGAACGGACAAAAAAGACCTCTCCTGTCAGAAATTCTTCCAACGGCAGCCAAATATGAAAGGTACTGGATATCTCTGACTGTTGGTAAACCCGAATATTCCAAATCCCCTGCGTAGGCTTGCTGAAACTGATATAGATTACCTGGGAACCGTCCAAAATCCCTGCAATCCGGTAATCTACTGCCACCTTCGTATTCTCAAACAAAAAACTGTATTCCCTGCCACCGGACAAAATATAATCACTGGGCATACGTTCCCCGGTAGGTGAAATGATATCTACCACAAAACGCTGCGGCGCTCTCGCCCAGACTTCCGCATAGAAACCTTCTACCCGGTCTCCCACGTTAATTTCAACATTCTTATAATATTCGTCGGCTCCGATTTCCCCCCAAAAATGGTGGCGGGAATTGCCCTCATTCCCAGCCGATATTACTACGGCATGGTCTCTGCGCAACGCCATGCCATTGAGCATAGTAGAAAGTGGATTGACGCCGGTATGGCCTCCCATATCTGTGCCCAGCCCCACGCAGATTACAAGCGGCATATGCCGTTCCTGAGCAAGACGGTTTAAATACCACACTCCCGCCATGATATCATTTTCCTGATAGGCAACAGCATTTCTATTGATAAAATAAAAATCCCGCAAATATTCCTTGGCTTGTTTTAATTTCACCATGGCAATCTTACAATAGGGCGCCGCCCCCACAAAATTCTTCTCAGGAATCTCGCTTCCTGCCGCCACACTCGCCATAAACGTCCCATGGCCTTCTTCATCTGTCGTGGGCACTATCTCATGGGAATTCATGCTGTTCAATGCGCGGTTGATCTCTTCATCCCTATATTCACTGCCATAGATGAATCCTTCCGGCGGCGTCCCGCTCCTGTCTGTCTGATCCCATATTGCCGCAATTCTGGTGCTGCCATCGCTGTTGCGAAACACCGGATTCTCATAATCAATTCCTGAATCTAAGAAACCAATCAGCACTCCCTGACCCTTTAATGACAATGTCGGCTGCCGCTGCAAACGCAAGATGCCGCTCGCCTCTAAAGCGCTCTCGTCCATAGGAGCATAACATCCGGGAATTGCGTTGTAACTGTAATTCTTAATATTGAGCGGCGGATTCCCGGCACGCGGCAGATATACGATTTCATAAGTAGAATCTAACTTCTGTACACAGACCTCTGGCGGTGTTCTCCGCGCCTCCAGGATATACTCGCCGATAAAATCATAATAGTCATTTGAATATACTGCTTCTTCACAATCCATATGCTGCTCTTTTCTTTTTTATCAGCATATGCAGGGAAATCACTTCCTATTCGCAGTTCATTTATACCCCTGCTGCCCCCGCCTTCTCCGGCAAGACCGGGCAGCCGCGCATTGTGATAAGCGGCGCGCCGTTATTATCTATATAGTCCTCCGTAATCGTCACCATGCCGATACTGTCGTCCTTGGGTATTTCATACATAATATCCAGCATGAATTCCTCAATGATGGCACGCAGCGCACGGGCGCCTACATCCTTTTTCTTGGCTTTCCTGGCGATAGCATGTAACGCCTTTTCTTCAAATTCCAGCTTGACCTCATCCATTGCCAAAAGCTTCTGATACTGCTTGACAATCGCACTCTTAGGCTCTGTGAGAATCTTCACCAACATCTCCTCTGTCAAAGCATCCAACGCAAAAATTACCGGCATACGTCCTAAAAATTCTGGAATCATGCCGTATTTACGAATATCCTCGACTTCTACCCGCTGCAAAAGATTCTCTTCCCCATCGTACTTATCTTTCAAATCCGCATGGAATCCCATTGCAGACTGCTTATTTAAACGTTCCTTAATGATTTCCTCCAGGTCTGGGAATGCTCCGCCGCAGATAAAAAGGATATCTCTGGTATTAACGGTAGCAAGCGGCACCATAGCATTTTTGCTGTTCGCCCCCACCGGAACTTCAATCTCAGCCCCTTCTAAGAGTTTGAGCATACCCTGCTGCACGCTCTCGCCGCTGACATCCCGCTGGTTCGTCGTCTTCTTCTTAGCAATCTTGTCAATCTCGTCTATAAAAATAATGCCGTGCTCCGCGCGCTCCACATCATTGTCTGCCGCTGCCAAAAGCTTGGAAACCACGCTCTCAATATCATCCCCGATATATCCCGCCTCCGTCAGAGAAGTAGCGTCAGCTATGGCAAGGGGCACGTCGAGAAGCTTTGCCAAAGTCTTGACCATATACGTCTTGCCGCTCCCGGTAGGCCCTAACATCAACATGTTGGACTTTTCAACCTCAATCCCATCCTGCGCGTCATTAGAGACACGTTTATAGTGGTTATACACCGCCACAGACATAACCTTCTTGGCATGCTCCTGCCCTACGACATACTCATCCAGGCTGGCCTTAATCTTATGCGGCGCCGGGATAGACTTGATATCGAGCTTAGGAGCTTCCTTCTTCTCCTCTTTCGCCTTTTTCTTCTTGAGTTTCTGTTTCTTCGGCATCGCGCCCATATTCTGAAGATCGGAAAGATTTATCATACTGATATTGGGCATATTGCCAAAATTACCCATGTCCCCAATGGGAAAGCCTGAATGGTTCATTGTATCAAACGTCTTCTGCATACAGTCCGAACAGATACAGATGTTATTGGGAATGCGTATCATCTTCCCCGCCTTGCTCTCCGGCCTGCGGCAGATATAGCAAATATCCTCATAACTCTCCGCATCTGTGTCATCCATGAAATCTTTATCGTCAATCTTTTCTTTGTCACTCATCCTGAATTCTCCTTTTCTAATTCCGCAGCTTAATATATACTCATGGCCGATGAAAGCTGCTATCATTATAATTCAAGGCGGGATATTACACAACCAGTTTTCATAAGAGTTTAGAAAGGTTTTAGATATCATCCCAATTCACAAATTCTAATTTGTCCTTCAGAATTCATAAAAGAAGTTATATCCGCAGAATTTTTGATTGATAGGGTCAAAATAAAGCCCCATCGCTGCATCTCCCTGTACGAGAATCAAAATCATATCCTTCAATTCCACCACCTGATACGAATAATTGACCGAATACGCTACGTCTTCGTCTTTTGCAATGCCAGACTCCGTCTTTTCTGGATATATATTTTGCCACTCCAGCAGCCACTTTTCGATTTCCATAGACAATTCATCATCTTCTTCCCTTCCCAACATGATGTTTCCCAGCCAACGGAATCCATATAAATACGCGTTTGCATATTCGTAATCCACAAAGTAAACGCTAGGAGCCCCCAGGTCATTTAATTTAGACATAAATGAGAAATACGCAGAAAGTGATTCCTCCGAGTGTTCTAACACTTCCACCATCTTCTCTTTTCCAGCTTTCCACTCCGTTCGTTCTCTTTTATCTTGCGTATCATACTCCACGCATATAAAATTTATTACATTCCAGTTGCTGCAAGCAATGCGAACCTGATATTTCTTACCTCTAAGCTGCAAAATATCTTGATAGAAGAAAATCATTCCGACAGGCGTATTTTCTGCCACAATTATGTTTTCTAAAATATGGTTTCCCTCTTTTTGAAACCAGGCGGATACTTCTTCCGTTCCTACCTCTGTCTCATAAGCAATCAGCTCTCCGAAATAAGAATCCGCCGCATTAAGGTACTGTTCCGGAAAATAATAATATGTTTCGTTTAATTCCGTATCTCCCATATCCATACTATCAGCATCCTTTATCGCAAATGTTTTTTCCGTCACATATTGGTTCAGAAAAATCTCCTCCTCCATGAATGTTGGAATTATTCCCTGTATCGTATCATCCGTCTCGGAATAGTAATTCCAGGGAAAAATCTCAATATTATCCTCAATTTTCCCATAAAAAATATTGGAGCCAACATCCTCATACTCCGCACGCTCGGGCACGCTCTCACTGCTTAAAATCTGCCTCCCCCGCTCCACAATGCCAAGATATCCAAGCCCCAGGATGACAACTGTACACAAAAGAGTAAACAGCAACGATTTCAGGCTACGCATGTTCCTCTCCTCCTTTCATACGGATGGTAACGCGTGTCCCCTCCCCCAAAAGACTTTCAAAACGCATGTTTCCCCGATGCACGGAAACAATCTCCGCACAAAGCGCCAGGCCAAGTCCAGCCCCGCCGCTGGCACGGCTGCGCGCCTTATCCACCATATAAAACGCCTGGGTAATCTTCTCAATCTCCTCCTCAGGAATTCCCACGCCTTCGTCCTCCACCTCCAGACAGAATCTGCCTTCTTCAAATCTTCCTTTTACACAAATTTGCCCGCCTTCCGGCGAAGCCTTGATGGCATTGTCCACCAGGTTATAGAGAAGGGATTTGAAAAGTTCCCGGTCCACGCACAGTTCTCCTTCCTCCGACTCGCAGAACAGATGCATCTTGTGGCTGTCTGCAACAACTTTTAAGGAAATGCCGATTTCACGAAACAAGCTTCCCATATCCTCCTTGTGGAATTCCAGTTTTGCCTCCCCAACCGTAATCAACTCCATCAACTTGCCGGAAAGCGTGCGCATACGGCTGGCTTCCTCCTTGATAATTCCAGCATACTCAATACGGCTCTCATCTGTAATGTCTTTCTTAATCTGCAAGAGGTCTGAGAATCCCAAAATGGATGTGAGCGGCGTTTTCATCTCATGGGACAGATTGTCGATGAAATGCTTGCGGTCCTCCGCCACATCCTCCAATGCGCGGACATTACTCTCCACTGACTCCGCCATAATATTCATATTGCGCGCAAGCTCCGAGAGCTCATCGTGCCCCCGCACCTGAATACGTTTGCGGTAATTTCCCAGGGCGATCTCCCCGGTTCCCTCATTTACCCTCTTTAAAGGGTGCAAGAGCATCTTCACGACAAAAAGCAGGATAAAAGCAATCACAATTGCGCAGGACATGCTGATAATCTGGATTTCATAGAGCATATTTTCATGGATTTCCACGACGTCTCGAATATCGTTCTCTGTTACCACATAATAATTTTTACCCTCCAAGGTCTCCGAAGATGCGGTAAACAATTGGTACTCCTGCACCTGCATATAAGGGTCTTTCCCTTTTTCCACCGCTTCCAGCAGCTCTTGGGGAATCTCCATCTGCCTGTTGGCATATACCGCCTTCTTCTCCCCATCCAGAAATGCCACGCCATTGCTGCTTACCCCGAAGGTTTCCGACATAAATTTCCGCAGCGTCTGTTCGTCCAAGACAACGGCATTCTCCCGCAATCGTTCCGTCAGCATCATGCTCTTAAAACTGGTAATCAAAAACTCATGTTCACTATACACGCTCTGCTTTTTCTGCCCCATTGCCAGTGAAAAACTATTTTTTAACAACAAAATACTGGTCATGCTCACTGCAAGCATTACCAGTATCAAGGTATATAGAAATATTTTCTGCCAAAGTTTCATGGGCTACTCCTTTGCGCTCTCCAGGCGATACCCCAGTTTCGGAATTGTCACCAACTTATCCTTTAAATCCAGCTTCTTACGTAACTGCTGGATATGAATATCAATCGTCCGGCTCTCCCCCTCATACTCAAATCCCCAAACTGCCGACAACAGTCGTTCTCTGGAAATCGCAACATCCTTGTGCTGCATAAAGAAAATGAGCACGTCAAATTCTTTCGGCGTGAGATAAACGTCCTCGCCGCCCGCTTTACAGGTGTGCTCCTCCACATTGACCGTGATATCCCCATAATGATACACGCGCTCAATCCGCTTCACCCGGCGCAGGATTACCTCTATCCTCGCCAGAAGTTCCATCGCCTCAAAAGGCTTTACAATATAATCCTCCGCCCCCAGGCGCAGTCCCCGCACCTTGTCTGTCAATTCCTGTTTGGCTGTAATAAAGATTACCGGCGCGTCAGTGTTCGTGCGTTTACGCATAATCTCAAAGCCGCTCATATCCGGCAGCATTACATCCAGCAGCACCAAGTCAAAATTGCCGCCTTCTATCTTCTCAAATGCCTCGGCGCCATTGTCGCACAATTCGCTCTCATAGCCGCCAATGGCAACCGTAGCTTCCATTAACTTTGCAATATTCGGGTCGTCCTCTACGATTAAAATTTTTATCATGTAAACATTTTCCTTATTTGTGCTGTACTCTATGTAAGTCGTATTTTGTAATATATGCGGGCCTTGCCATTTCTTATCCGTTTTCATCATGAAATTTCAAAGCTCTCCTTTTATATTTTAACTCATTTATGTCAAAATGTATGCAGAAAAATGTAAATTTTATGTAAGGTTGACTTAATCCAGGTTTCCATTTGCCCCTGGCAAGCTACATATATTTCTCAATTGTCTGTACAGTCTGCATCAATTCCTCCATCCGCTCCTGCGCCTGCTTTGCCTGACGGCTCGTATCTTCGCCCAGCTCCACTGCCTGCTGCGTGTTTGCAGATACTTCCTCACTCACAGCCGAAATCTGGTTGATACTGTCTACAATCACATTATTAGATTGCAAAATCTCTTCTATCTTTTCATAAATTTCTCCAACATTCTCGTTTAATTCACCCATACGCTCGCCAATATCGGAAAATTGTTCATCTGCGCTCTGAATCAAGGAATGTTCTTCGTTGGAATTTGCCATGACATTATCGACAGTAGCTTTTGCCATATCTGCATTTTGTCGAAGCTGCTGCACAATCTTTTGGATATTCTCTGTCAATTTCCTGGTCTCGTCCGCCAGTACGCGAATTTCCTCCGCTACCACGGCAAAACCGCGTCCAGCCTCCCCAGCGCGCGCACTCTCAATAGACGCATTGAGCGCCAGAAGATTGGTCTGACTGGAAATGGCAAATATTTGTTCCGTAATCTCATCTACTTCCCGGGCATTTTCGATCAACTGCTCCACAGAAGAGACAACCTGCCCATTATAGGTCTGCATTTTCCCCGACTGTTCCTGCAAGGTATCCATCATCCTCTGTCCCTCATCCACAGCCCCCTTGGACTGTCTTGCCAGTTCTAACATCTGGTCGGACATCTCTTTGGTGCGCTCAATCATGCCCTGGATATTCTCCGTCATAACTGTCTGCTTTTCTATACTCTCCGCACTGTGGGCATTGCCCTCAGAAATACCAGATAGCGCCTGCGCCGTGGTGTCCACATTCTGGCTGAGGATGTTTATGTAATCTTCCGCCTTTGAGGAATTATCCCTCACAGCCTGCGCTACCTTCAGCACATCGTCAAGAAGCTGGTTACTCTTTTCTCGTTCCTCGTTTAAATTGGAAATCTTATCATTGTTGTTGCGATTGGAAATCTTGGTCGTACCGCACAGCACAATCAGGTAAACAATGACAGTCGCACCCTGAATAAGCAGGGAAGTGCTGTTTAATTGTGCACCGGAAGGAAGCGACTTCTTTATCGCTGCTATGTAAACAAGGTCGACAACCGTAATCAGACTGTAGACAACCGCAATGCGCAAGATCAAGTTATAATCAAAGTAAAGGATATAAATGACGGTCAGCGGAAACACCATAGCAAACACCAAATCATTCTGCGCGCCTAAAAGCGCAATCGCATAGACGATCATATATCCTGTCACGGAAACATGCTTAAAAATCCTGCTGTCTTTTTGATGCAGAAATACTGCATAATCTGCAATCATGGAAATTAAAACTGTCAGCTCTACTGTCAGCAAAAATCCCAGCCCGATATTTCCCTTGCTGTAATCACTGAAATACCCAAAAAACAGGAACAAGTCCATGATGGTAATGATAATAAGTAAAAACTGGTTTACAGATTTCTCTCTGTTGTAAGCCTTTTTCATCTCATTCATCTGTGCTCTCCTTTGCGATAGTTAATATTTTGTCTGAATTATGCTATCACAAAATGCATATTTTTTCAAGAATTCTGTATTACCATCTTTGCTCATTTTTGTGTTAATTTTGTCTTTTCAGGGGATAATTTTGTCATTTCCCATCTTATTTGCAGCGCTTCATATATTTTCCTCAGTCCCACCAGAAATACCAGACGTCTGATTCTGCCAGCCCCGCCGCCAGTTCTGATATTTTATAAGTGCGCGTCCCCTGTTCCACCCGCCCATAGGCAGGTAGCCAATGATTTCCCAGGGATGTTTCACAGGAATCTCCAACAACAGCGTGTCTGCCTCCAGCATCCCATCGCTGAAGGAAATATAGCCGATAAATTGATGAAGCTCCTCACCCTCTGTCTCCTCGCCAAGCATATCTTCCCATTCCTCTTCCTCATAATCTTCCGTATATTCTGCAAAACGCTTCTCTAAAATCTCTTTTCCGTTGTCCCCGCAGCCGGCAATAATTTTATCCCTGTCGTATTCCTCTTTAACAACTTCCAAAAGCCACTCTACGGCATACTCATCCAGGCAGATCAGCGCCGGCCAAAAACCCTCTTTTACCAGAATTTCAAATGGTTCTCTTTAGCAGCAGTCCCAAGAATACAGCACGTCTCGAAAATCCTCTTTTGCCAAATCTTCCTCACTGATAAAAAAATTCGCCACGCCGGCATCCCCCCACAAAATATAGTCTTCATCACCGCCATAGTCAGAATCCATCTGGAAAAGCTGAACCGTATACTTCGCCTTCTCATCCTCCTGTTCACGGGGATCATATTGTGTGAAATAAGGCCAGCCCAGCATCCAATGCCCGGAAGGTTCCAGTTCTTCAAAAAGGAAATCTTTGCCTTCATCCGAAAAGCTATTATAATACCCAACCTGTTCCTCTATCTCCCAGCCGACATTCTTCGCCGCCTGACGGAAAATATCTTCAAATCGGTAATCGTCCATACCTATATACGTTTCCTTAACTTCCACTGCAAGCCCATACTCGCCCCAGAGCGGCGCTTCCTCCAAATCTTCTGCCGCGCTGTTGGGCATCCCCAGCGCTTCTATCTCTTCTTTTGAGACAGCATGATCAATATTCTTGTGATATACCACCCGATAGCCTTCCTGCAACAATCTCCCGTCACTGTCTGTCGTGTAATCAAAATTCATACCGTACACATCGTCCATGGCAATAAAAAACTGCAACATACCACTTTGCGGCAGCTTATTGCCAGGATTATTTCCTTCCCTGTTTAGCTCGTCTAAATTAATTTGCGCCAACAGCATCAATAAACTCCCGTTCTCTGTTTTCGGATAATCCATATTCATATCCCAATAAGGCACGCCGCCGAATTTGCTGTCGGTTATTCCCGGCTTCTTCTGAGGATTAATCTTCATGCTGACTGCCTGTCTTGCTGAGAGACGTTTGATTTCTTCAATTGCTTTTCGTTCTTTTTCCGGTAAGTTGTTCATCTCTTTTGTCCTTTCTTAAAATTATTTGATAGCTAAAAGTGTCACAGAGCAGCTTTGGGAATAAGTGATTTTATGGTGAAATTCTATTTTATTGATTTTCATTCTTTCCTAATCCAACAAATACCCGGCTTCGTAGGAGCATTCCAAATAACTTGGATTCTGATAATAAACATCCGACCTGAAATCAGATATTTTATCACTGATAAAAGAAGAATGGGATACCTAAATTCCGCCAAAACCCAAAACTGTTTCCTGGTTATTCTTCCCAAAAGAAAATCATTCACATAATTCCATATCGTGTCATCCGCCATTGGTCCTTCTACAATATCGTATGGATGCGTCTCTCCCTTTCTGCATTTTGCAATAAAATCCAACCACGCATCTGTCATTTTTTCAAATTTGATAATATTTAATTTTTTGTTTAGCATATAAGAATAAAAATTGATGATAGGTTTTTCTTCACCCCGATTTGCCCATCGCACCGCCTGTTCAAAATTGTTTGTGCAGTAAAATCCCCACGAAAAATCTTTTGTATATTTTGTTTTCCGCACTTCTGGAAATTCTATAATTTCTTTACTTGCATGACAAAGAGTCATAATATCTCCAAATCTTTCATGTAAAATAACTAAGATATTTCCATATTACAATACCTACTTTGAAAATGCAAGAATTGAAAGCCGGCATACCATTAACGGCAAATATTGTTTCCTTTGGCGGAGGAATGCTGATTGCCGAACTAATGCCGATTATATTTTAAAGGAGACGCTTCTACAGCATCTCCTTTAACATCTTGTTTACCATGCCGGGATTGGCTTTACCTTTCATGGCTTTCATGGTCTGGCCTACCAGAAATCCGATGGCTTTCTCTTTGCCGTTTCGGTAATCTTCCACCGACTTGGGATTGTCCGCTATGACTTTGGCGACCGTCTCGCGCAATGCGCCCTCGTCATTGACCGTTTTTAGTCCATGTTCCTCGACATACTTTGCCACATCAATATCTTTTGTAAAAACTTGTTCAAACACTTCTTTCGCCACCGTACCGTTGATGGTTCCGTCCTCTGTAAACGCAATGATTTTGGCAAGGTTCGCCGGGGAAAAAGAAATGTCTTCCGCATCCATCTCATGCTCTTTTAATAGACGCATCGTCTCACCCATCAACCAGTTTGAGACCTTTTTGGGCTTGCCGCACAACGCCGTAGTCTCCTCAAAGAAATCGGCAAGCTTTTTCACAGAAGTGAGAATTTTCGCGTCGTACTCCGGCAATTCAAATTCATCCACATAGCGTTTCATTTTCGCATCACGCAGCTCCGGCTGCTTGTCGCGGATTTCTTGCAGCCATTCATCGCTGATGACAATTGGCACTAAATCCGGCTCCGGGAAATAACGGTAATCCTGAGCGTCCTCTTTGGAACGCATGGCGTAAGAGTAACCCTCCTCGTCGTTCCACCGCCTGGTCTCCTGCACAACCTTCTCGCCAGCTTCAAGCAAGTCAATCTGGCGTGCAGTCTCCGCCTCAATCGCCCTGGCAATCGCCTTGAAGGAACCGATATTTTTCATTTCCGTACGGGTGCCAAATTCGGCCGCACCCTTCTTACGGACAGACAAGTTCACATCCGCACGCATGGAGCCCTCCTGCATTTTACAGTCGGAAGCTCCCAGATACTGAATTATCATCCGCAATTTATCAAGATAAGCAATCACTTCCTCTGCCGAGCGCATATCCGGCTCGGAAACAATCTCAATTAAGGGCACGCCGGAACGGTTATAATCTACCAGAGAAACCTCTTCCCAATCGTCATGTATCAGTTTACCGGCGTCTTCTTCCATATGGATTTCATGGATGCCAATGGTTTTGCTGCCCGCATCTGTCTCAATCTCTATGCCGCCGTCATGGCATATAGGCAGATAGAGCTGGGAAATCTGATAATTCTGCGGATTATCAGGGTAAAAATAATTCTTGCGGTCGAACTTGCTATACTGATTAATCTGGCAGTTTGTCGCCACACCCACTGCCATGGCATACTCGACAACTTTTTTATTGAGAACCGGCAGCGAACCGGGCATACCGGTACATACCGGGCAGGTATGGGTGTTGGGCGCGCTGCCGAAAGCAGTGGAACAAGAGCAGAATATTTTCGTTTTCGTTGCCAGCTCTACATGGACTTCCAGCCCAATGACGGTTTCATATTCTTTACTCATAATCTTTCTCCTCTCTACGCTTCTGCCAATGGGCTGTGGTGGTAAGGCCTGGTTTGCTCATAGGCAAACGCCGCGCGGATAATTTTCTTTTCCTGGAAACAATCTCCGATAAGCTGCAATCCAATTGGAAGGCCCCTGCTGTCCAGCCCGCAGGGAAGACTGATGCCGGGAAGCCCCGCCAGATTCACGGAAACGGTATAGATATCTCCGAGATACATTTTCAAAGGATTGCACAAAGATTCTCCCAGTTTGGGAGCTGTCGAGGGCGCCACCGGCCCTAAAATGACGTCATACCTGGCAAAGGCTTTATCAAAAGCCTGTTTGATCAACGCTTTGGTCCGCAGCGCTTTCAAATAATATGCGTCGTAATAGCCGGAACTGAGGACAAAGGAGCCTAACATAATCCGTCGTTTCACCTCCGCGCCAAAGCCCTGGGAGCGAGATTTCTTATACATATCATGAAGCCCCTCATAATCCTTGGCGCGGTAGCCATATTTCACGCCGTCAAACCGCTCCAGGTTAGAACTGGCCTCGGCGGCGGCAATCACATAATACGCCGGGATTGCATATTCTGCCAGGCTCAAATCAAACGCCTCCACCATAGCTCCTTTTTCTTCGAGAACTTTGGCGGCTTTTAACACAGCTTCCTTTACCTCTTCTTCCAATCCGCTGCCCAGATAATCCTTAGGAATGCCGATTTTCATTCCCTTGACGTCATCGACAAGCGCGGCCGTAAAATCCGTATCGTCTCGTTTGATGGAAGTGGAATCTTTTTTATCGTGGGAACTGATAATTTCCAATATTGCCGCACAGTCGGTCACATCCTTTGCCACCGGCCCAATCTGGTCCAAAGAAGAACCGTAGGCGATTAGCCCATATCGTGAAACCGTTCCGTATGTCGGCTTGATACCCGTTACACCGCAAAAGGAACTCGGCTGACGGATGGAACCGCCGGTATCGGAACCAAGCGCACAACAAATTTCCTCTGCCGCCACTGCCGCGCAGCTTCCGCCGGAAGACCCACCGGGAACATGCGCCGTATTCCAGGGATTTCTCGTCACTCCATAAGCAGACGTCTCCGTCGTACTGCCCATCGCAAATTCATCCATGTTCGTCTTGCCAATCACCACGGCTCCTGCCTTTTCCAGATTGCACACGGCCTCTGCGGTATAGGTAGGAATAAAATTATATAAAATTTTAGAGCTGCACGTCGTCAATACTCCCTTCGTGCAGAGGTTATCTTTCACTGCCACCGGAACTCCGGCAAGCGGCCCGGTCAATGTCCCGTCTTTTATTTGCTTCTGAACTTGGGCGGCTTTTTTCAACGCATTTTCTCTGTCCACCGTCACAAAGCTGTTTATTTGCGGCTCCTTAGCCTCTATAGCCGCCAGTGTAGCGCGCACCGCCTCTTCGGTCGTAATCTCCCCGGCTTTGATTTTTTTCCCCAACTCTACGGCTGTCAATGATAAAAGATCCATGCCTTACCTCCTTACTGATCTACGGTCTTTGGCACCACAAATGCCCGTTCTCTGCACGCTGGCGCATTGGCAAGCGTATCTTCCCCGCCGTCCGTATCTTCCACAATATCCTCACGGAACACATTGTCCACCGCAAAAATGTGGGACATAGGCTCAATTCCCGACGTGTCCAGTTCATTCAATGTATCAATATAATCGAGCATCTTTTCCATATCCTTTTTGGCCGCCGCTTTCTCTTCCTTTGACAAATCCAGCTTGGCAAGAATGCCCACATACTCCATTGTCTCATCGGAAATAACATTTTTGTCTGCTTTTGCGCCCACTTTCTTCTCAACTTGTTCCAAATCTGCTTCCTCCTGATCTCTTTTGGTATTGCTCCTTGCTGTGCATTTTCAATTACAAGCTTTCGGTCTCGCATGTTAATGCACACTTTCACATATTTTACTAGTCCCGCACCTTAATGTGCACTTCCCGAAGCTGCTGTTCTGTCACCTCGCCAGGCGCCGCGCACATCAAGTCCTGTGCATTTCCGTTCATGGGGAAGGCAATGACCTCCCGGATGTTATCTTCGCCCTTGAGCAGCATCAGCATACGGTCAATGCCCGGCGCCATGCCTGCATGGGGAGGCGCTCCAAACTGGAATGCATTGTATAACGCCCCGAACTTATTTTTCAATACCTCTTTATCATAACCTGCAATTGCAAACGCTTTCTCCATAATCTGCAAATCATGGTTGCGGACTGCTCCCGACGAAAGCTCCACGCCATTGCAGACGATATCATACTGATAGGCAAGCACTTCCAGCGGGTCCAGATCATTTAACGCCGCAAGACCGCCCTGTGGCATAGAAAATGGATTGTGCGTAAAGCCTATCTGTTTGGTCTGCGCATCCCGCTCAAACATCGGGAAATCATTGACATAACAGAAACGATAAGCATTTTTCTCCAGCAAATCTAATTTCTCCCCCAACTCAGTGCGAATCATGCCCGCATAGTAGGCGGCGCGCGCTTCTTTATCCGCCATAAAGAAAATGGTGTCTCCTGTTTCCAATCCGGTAAGCTGACGAAACTCCTCTTTCAAATCCGTGGGAATAAATTTATCAATCGGACCCTTATAGCTGCCATCCTCCATCACTTCCAGGTAACCAAGGCCGCCCATGCCGATACCGGTGGCAAATTTCAGCAGTTTCTCATGGAATCCTTTGGACATTTCCGCATGTACGCGGATGGCGCGGACAACTTTTCCAAGAAAAGGCTTAAAACTGCATTTCTGGAAAAATTCTGTGACATCCACAATACGCAGCGGATTTCTCAAATCCGGCTTATCTGTGCCGAACTCTAACATCGCCTGTTTGTAGCTGATAACCGGAAACGGCGTCTTTATCACAACGCTTCCCGCCGGCGCAAATTCCTCAAATGCCGCCGCTAATACTTCTTCGCCAACCTGGAATACATCTTCCTGGGTGGCAAAGCTCATCTCGAAATCAAGCTGGTAAAATTCTCCGGGGGAACGGTCTGCCCTGGCGTCTTCATCCCGGAAGCAGGGGGCAATCTGAAAATATTTATCAAACCCGGACACCATCAAAAGCTGCTTATACTGCTGCGGCGCCTGGGGCAGCGCGTAGAATTTTCCTTTGTATTTGCGGGAGGGTACGATATAATCTCTGGCTCCTTCCGGCGAGGACGCACATAAAATTGGCGTTTGAATTTCCACAAAACCAAGCTCCGTCATCTTCTGGCGCAGGAAAGCGATCACTTTTGAACGGAAGAGGATGTTTTCTTTCACTTTCTGGTTGCGCAAATCCAGATAACGGTATTTCAGGCGCACATCCTCCCGCACCTCTTTGCTTGTCATCACTTCAAAGGGAAGCGTAGTATAGACTTCTCCTAAAATATCAATTTCCCTGGCCTCGAGTTCAATGGTTCCCGTAGGAATCTTGGGGTTGTAAGTCTCTTCATCCCTCTTTTCAATCAAACCCTGCACGGATATTGCCTGCTCTTTACGAATTCCTTCCAACAACTTTCCGTCCCGGATTACCACCTGCATCACTGCATACATATCGCGCAAATCCACAAAAGAAACGCCGCCATGGTCGCGGATATTTTCTACCCAGCCTGCCACACGCACGGTCTTACCAATGTCTCCCTCGCTTACCTTCTCCAATGTGATGTCTCTGTAAATGTTTTTCATAATGGTCACTCCTTTTCTGATGCGGTATTCCGGGGCTATGCAAAACAAAGCGGGCAAGCCCCCAGCCTCTATTCATGGGGGCGCTGGACATCCTGCGACTACTTCCCTATAAGATAAAAAAGCCCCGGAATACATTGTTAGTATCCCGGGGCGAATAAACTGATTATCCGCGGTACCACCCGCATTGGGAAAAAATCTTCCTCTGGTATGCTCTATCGTATAGCGCTCACATCCCAGAAATTCTTTCCCCACTCTTATGCGTAACGTGCATGGACGTACTGACCTACTTATTTTCAATCAGTCTGCTCCAGAGTGTTCCCTTTATCTTCTCTTCCAAACGGCGCTCTCAGTCGGTGACGCCATATTCCTGTCGGCCTCTGAAAACAAGAGTCTCCTTCAACGCTTTAACTTGTTAATGTTTTAATTTTAAACATCATAGCACTTTTTATTCATTTTGGCAAGAGGTTTTTTTATTTTTTCACTTTCACACTCTTGGCCTTGCTGTAGCTTCCGCATATCTTAGATTTGCCAGACTTCTTGTACGCGCGCACCCGCACATAATACTTTTTGCCACCTTTGAAATTTTTCTTAATCTTTGTGCTTGTGGTACGGTTCTTCTTGATGTCTACCGTCTTCGCGCCTTTGAATTTCTTGCTGGCCGAGTATTGAATCTGATAACCGTCCGCCTTTTTATCCCTCTTCCACTTTACAGTAAGCGTCTTCTTCGCTGAAGATTTCACACTGCTTAACGTCGTCTTTTTCGGCGCAACCGTCACGGTAACTTTCTTCGTTGCCGCCTTGTAGCTGTTGTTGCCGGCAGCCTTAATTGTAATTACGGCTTTCCCGCATGATTTGATGGTTACCTTACCGTTTGTCTTGCCGACAGTCACAACTTTCTTATTGCCAGACGTATAGGTAATCGCTCCCTGCCCTTTGGCTTTTAAGGTAAACGGTTTGTTCCCGTACACTTTCTTGATACTGGAGGAAACTCCCGTAATCTTATTGCTTTTCTTCGTCGGCGGATTTACTGGCGGTTTGACTGTCTCTTCGGATTTCTCAAATGCTGAAGCAATCACAAATTTATCCAATCTCGGCGTGAAATCATCCTGCAATTCACTGAATTTATAGGAGTTATCATTGGTAAATGTAATGATATTTTCACCCTTTTTCAGCCTCACATCCACAATCGTATTCTTAAACGTATCCCAACAGAATGTATTCCTGAAATATACGGTCTGCGGCGTTGTTCCATTAACGGAAATCTGCATATACCGCTCTACCAGGTCCGTGTTATAGGGATGCACATAATTGGTACCGTCCTGCTTCTTCATAACTGGCGCGGGCTCGTCATTGGCGTATACAACGGAAAGTTTATAATCACCCGCCGCCGGCACACTCACTTTCATCGTCAATCTGCCATCGCTTCCACCTCGGAATCCTTCGATAGCTTTGCCGCCAGATGCATATTCATTGTCTATAATCTTGGGTACCGACACGCCGCCCGGCAGATAATTGTAAACTGTCTCATCATGGAAGACACCGCTGCCGGCGCGCTCACACGTTTCCGCCTCTATGGTATAAGAATTTTTCTGCGTATGTACCGGCTCCTCCGTAAAGGTCAGGCGATCCAGCACAAGCCCATTTCCCTTTATGGAAAAGCGGTTCATACCCGCTGTGAGATAAACCTTGCCGGCATTCTTATTTCCCACGTTGAGAGAAAACAGTTCCATCCAGTTTACACTGAGCTGCGATTCCGCCTTGGCGTCGGCTGCATAATTCACACGGCTCTTTGCCAGAATTCCACTGCCGCTTCCGGACGTCCCCACAGTATAATATCCATCCCTCGGAGCGCAGACATAGAACTCAAACGTCCCGCTGCCAGAAGCGCTTCCGGCTCCTGAATAACTGCCTTTCCTGGATAATACAAAACCATTCTGGCTTCCCACAAGCTCCTCTGGCTCTATACGGATGACTGCCGGAGCATCCGGCGCATAAGTCAGGTCAATCTTATCCAACAAAGCGCACAGCATAGAATCCACGGCCTTTCCTTTCTGGCTCTCTCCTTTGTACATCAATTGAATCGTATGGCTTCCTGCCGTCAAATCCAGGTAAACTGTCTTATAATTATAATAGCCCCATTTCACTGTAGAGTCATAGACAATCTCCTGCGGCTGTCCTCCGTCAACGGTAAGCGTATGTTTAGAAATGGCGCCGATAGCGCGATTCTGTCCGCCGGCAGCAACGTATTCAAGGGTCTGTGCATTCACCTGCGGCGCCTGGCTGGAATAATAAACATTCAGACGATATCTGCCCCCCTTGGGCACGTTGACTGTAAATTTCACGCCGTCCGCCTCTGTGTCCAGACTGCCGACTTCCGCACGGTTGGAGCGTGCCAAATCACCGCCGCTTGTCTTCTTATAGACCTTTGCGCCTCCAATTAATTCCGCATCCTCCGCTTCATACGTCTGTTCCCAATTCCTGCCATACGCTGAAATCGTGCCCACTGTTTCATCCGTTGCCGGCGTAATCACTGCATAGTAGGCATCCATAAGTTCTGCATCTGGGACGGTAAATACAAGATCATTGCCGGAAAATGCAAGATTTCCCTCAAATTCCACCGGAATATCATCTGCAAATCCGTGGTGACCGGTATATTTCGTGCTGTACAATTTCACATGCGCCTTATCTGCCCCTGCAAACGTTCTCGTTGCTTTGATATTTTCAATGCTGACGGTTTGTTTACCCGCCTGGCCGCCGAATAGACTGTAAATCATACCTGCGTCGTCATCCACGCTCGTCAGTCCATACAGTCTTCCGTAAGCTCCCGGTCCTTCAATATTCTCAAGCGTCAGCGGTGTTTTCTTTCCCGTCATCTGCGCATACCACTTGTATACCCACCATGCGCCGTTAGGCTTATTTGCATCCGCTGCAAGCTCATTAAGAGAATTGGCTAATCCCCAATAAGGCAGGGAGGCATAAACATCCTCCTCGTCAAAGACGGCAAGCCAGTTCACCAGTGCACCCGGATTGCCTACGTCATCAAAATTCACCGTCTCATTGACAAACAGAACCGGTTCAATGCCAGAGTTCGCATAATACGTTTCCACATAACCTTTGACCTGGTCGCAGTGTGCTTTGATGGTTGATAATTTATCCTTTTGCAGCTCATGCCAGGTTATGTACTCCGGCAGACAATGATTCTTCTGGCAGAATTCAAAAAATGTCTTGTATGCGCTGCTATTATACACGGAAAAATTAGGGCCTGCCACTTTGATAACCGGGTTAATATCCTTTACTGTGTTATAAATATCCAGCCAGTCATTACAAAAACGCGTCCAGTTTTTATCGCTGTACCAGATGCCGTCCGGCTCATTAAACAGCACAAAACTATAGGATGCAAGCTCCTCATCTGTCTTTCCTGCCGTCATCTTCCTTACAATAGCATCTACCTTCTGCCTGTAATCATCAATCCCATTATATTCATACGGCCACTCCAAATAATAGTCCTGCAAATATCCCTGAATATTCTCTACGCCGCTCTCCCGCAGATAATTATCCAGACGGTAACCATCCCCAGACGGATGCTGCTTGCCGTCCGCCACTTTTTGAATTACAAACTTAGGCCTGATTGCGCTGACTAAATCTGTAGCAGGCACGCCTGCCTCGCTGACCCCATAAAGAAATCCAGTAGAACCGTGAAGAAGCTCATTCTTGCTGTTCGCCGGGTTGGCGTCAAAGTGAAGCGTCGCTCCATAAGAAATATCTCCCACAGCCGCTCTGATTGCCTGCAACGCCTCATCCACCGCCTGCTGCGAGGTCCCTTTGAGCGCCTGTTCAGCCTTAGCTGCCGCCTCTTTAATCAAACGTTCACTGTCCGCAGACAAACCGCCCTGAGAAAGAACAACATTGGCCTCTCTCGCCTCTTTGGCAAGCTGGGCATTAGAAAATGTTGTCTCTCCTGTAATGCCATCATAGAATTTCAGTCCGGCAATTGCTGTGTCCAATTTCTCATAACTATCTCTCGTATAGAAGCTGATACTCTTAGTCTGCGCCTCCTCTACTTTATCTTCCAGCTGCTTAATCACGGAATCACGCACCGCGTAACTGTCATATGCCGCTTTCGCCTGCTGCGAGGTCAAAGCCGTGTTGTAGAATCTGAATTCATCCATCTGGGCCTTAATGTCATTATCCGTGCTGTAAACAGAACGTCCAATGGCGTTATGCTTATAAGTCTTGAGCATTGCCGCATTGTCGGCAAACAGAGACGTCAAGACAGCGCTTTTGTTACTATTCCTGTCATACTTCATATTCACCTTCTGGCCATCGAGATATACCTCATAATCTGCTGGAGATACGCTGACTGTTACATGCTGCCATGCTCCTTTTGCAAATTGCTTTTCCCATACCAGCTTGAGCTGGGTGCTGCGGTCGTTAAGCATAACAGATGAGTTATAGCCGCTCTTTCCCTCGCCCATATCATCATTCGTATCGGAACCCACCACAAATGTGAATTCCGGTACATTCCATGCCCCATTGTCTCCGTCGTTGGAATTCAATTCAAACGGTGTTGCCGAAAAAATACGGCTATACTGGTTCGCCTGCGCGTCAATATTAATCCAAAATGAAAATGCAAAGCCTTCATTTGTCACTTCATCAAACATATTGTCCGGCAAAAGCAGGCTCCCTTTGCCTAATCCGCCGCCAGGCAGATTCAATACCTTGTTGCCTCTCTCCACATTCTCCCGCACGCCAATGCCTGTACCGCTGCCTGAAATCGTCGCCGTTATCCCCGTCTTTGTACCCTCGTTCTCCACCTTTCCATCCTTGACCTCACCGTCAAACGTAAATTCATAATACGGCTCCGGCACGGACACCTGACTGTCAGCCCGCACGCTCCCCTCCCGAGCGCCCGCCGCCCATGACGGGAAGGACGGCGCCATCATGCACGCGGTCAGCGCTAACGCCAACAGCTTCTTCACTACTCCTGATTTCATAATCTCCTCCTTTCCTATTAGGGTCAACCCTTCCATTCATTTAAAATAATTGATATTGTTCATTATTGTTTTTATTTTACCACGCAAATCCTGATTTGTAACTAACATTCTCCAAATCTATCAATATAAAAGTAAGGCTGAATAGATACAAAAAATCATGTAAGCGTTTTTTTGCGAATAAGGAGAACGCCAAGCAGCATCAGCACGGGAAATACTGTCGCCGCCAAAATTCCTCTGTACAGATTTCCCTCAAACGCAGCGGAAATCATACCCACAAAAGCAGGTCCGCTTGAACATCCGACGTCTCCGCCCAAAGCCAGCAAGGCAAACAGCAGCGTACCTCCATGCGGAATCATAATATGGAACTTATTTTCATAAATTTATGTAAATCTATCTTTTCTCCGTATTTTCCATAGAATAAACGTGAAACTCCCATTAGGGCAGCAAAAAGCATAGGGCCGGCCAAATCACCAATCGTTTTAGATACATGCAAACCGGATTCTGCAAACGTCGAAGCCCACCGGCTCACCGCCTGCTCAATTCAGGGCTGGAATTAACGCCCACAATATTGACAGGAACTTCCAATTTTCCGTACCAAAAGTTGCAAAAAACATCGTCGACAACAGGACGACGCCAACATGCCCCCAGCTGAATGAAGAAATTAAACGTAATTAACAGTGTAATTTGAGACAATGGAATCTGATAAGTCGATTGAAAAATCAAAAACAACAACGGTACAAAATTATTGACAATCGCCTGTACGATATACCCGATAAAACATGCCTTGACCGTATGCCCATAATGAAATTATTTTACTGTTATTATTCTGCATTTTACACCTCTATTTTTCTATCCTTGTAGCCCCTTTTCCCCAATCTACGCGCCGCCGCAGACCGGACAGCCATGCACATGTTCTGGAAGCTTCACCGTGCGGAACTCGTTTTGAAGCGCATTATAGGTCAAAAGCCTGCCGGTGAGAAGCTCTCCTGCTCCCAGAAGATATTTGATTGCTTCCAAGGCCTGAAGGCTTCCAATAACACCCGCCATAGCTCCGATAATCCCCACCTCTTTACAGCCGGGAACTGCACCCTCCGGCGGCTCCTCCTTAAAAATACAGCGGTAACATGGTCCTTTTCCCGGAACATACGTCATAACCTGCCCTTGAAAACGTAAAATACCTGCATGGCAGAAAGGTTTTCCCCCTCTCACACAGGCGTCGTTGATTAAGAACTTTGCCGCAAAATTATCTGTCGCGTCTACGACAAAATCATACTCCCCCAGCAACTCCATAATATTCTCTTTTCCAACAAAAGTCTGGTAAGTGCGCACCGACACATCCGGGTTCATATCATGGATGGTCTCCCGGATAGATTCCACTTTGGGCTTGCCGATATCGCCCGTTCCATGGGCAATCTGCCGCTGAAGGTTGGACACGTCCACCGCATCCGCATCTGCAACGCCCAAAGTTCCTACGCCAGCCGCCGCCAGATACATGGCGGCCGGAGAACCCAAGCCGCCAGCGCCGATAATCAGAACCTTACCGTCTAATAGCTTTTTCTGCCCTTTCTCCCCGGCTTCCTGTAATACAATATGCCTCGCATAACGCTCTTTTTGCACTTCTGATAATTCCCGCATCTGTTCCGCCTTTCTTTTCTCAAATCAAACTATTAACAATACGATACTGTCCGGCATTCAATAGGTATCTAGGAAATGATGCTTTTCTCCATGTTCTTTATATGCAATAACAGTACTCAGATTCACGTTCTCCACACTTTTAAATATATTTGCCTCCACAAAAGGATTATTCTTTTTCATCCCGGCGATCAACTGTTTGATTTCCATACGTTTTGACAAACTCCGATCCTCTTCTTTTGCAACAGCGCAATTTTCCGTAAACCTACAGGCACACTGGAGAAATTGCAGCCTATTGTGGTCCCGCCAATGCTTAATATCGTCCTCCCGGATATAATACATGGGACGAATCAGCTCCATGCCCGCAAAATTTGTACTGTGCAGTTTGGGCATCATAGTCTGCACCTGGCCGCCATAGAGCATTCCCATAAGAATGGTTTCTATCACATCATCGTAATGATGTCCCAGCGCAATCTTGTTGCATCCTATTTCCCTGGCCTGGCTGTAGAGATGCCCTCTGCGCATCCGGGCGCAGAGATAACAGGGAGATTTCTCAATTTCATACACAGCATCAAAGATTTCTGTCTCAAAAACGCGGATGGGAATCCCCAGCCTTGCGGCATTCTCCTCTATAATCTGCCGATTCCTTTTCAGATAGCCCGGGTCCATCACCAGAAATTCCAAATCAAATGAAACTTTCCGATGCTTTTGCAGCTCCTGAAATAATTTGGCCATCAACATAGAATCCTTGCCGCCGGAAATGCAGACGGCAAGCTTATCGCCCTCCTGTACAAGCTGATAATCCCGAACCGCCTTGGCAAATCTTGAAAACAACTGTTTATGAAATTTTTTGCGGATGCTTTTCTCTATCTCTTCCGCTGCCGGCAGTTTTTCCTGCGTCAGTATTGGCGTATCAATTGCTGTATTTTCTAACTTATGCTCCACGCTCTTTCTCCTCTCGCATGATGACATCATTATATGCGCCAACGTATTTCCCTGTCAACAAACTTTTCCCGCCACAACATCTGTGGCGGGAAAAGTTCTAAGCCTGCCGTCAGGCAGTTTCCTAACTATGAGAACGCTTCACCTTATTTTTCTTTCTTGTATACTGCCTGAGTACTTACGCCTTTCTTCTTTAACATCTTCTTATATGCGTTGAATTTGTTTTTTGGAACCTTTACCACAGCCTTGGAATGAGTTCCTTTAAATGCATTTAAACCTACTTTTGATGCAGTAAGTTTCTTTGTTTTAATGGTGATTGCCTTTAGGTTTTTGCAGTTATAAAACGCCTGCTTGCCAATTGCGCCCGCTTCTGCCGGGAGCGTAATGCTTTTTAGTCTGGCGCATTTATAAAATGCCTGGCTGCCGATAGTATTTAAACCCGACGGAAGTTTAATGCTCTCTAGCTTGGGGCAGTTGTAAAAGGCAGACGCCCCAAGAGATACCACATTTTTGCCGACAGTCACTTTTTTCAGCTTTTCACTTCCTTTGAAAGCATTTCCTGAAATGCTGGTTACTTTATAGACAATGCCGTCCTTCCATACTGTTGCCGGAATTACAACAGATGATTTGGGGCTGCCGACAGGCCTGTAATATGCAACTGTGCCGTCTATCCCCGGCTTTGTCACCTTATATAATGCATTCTGCCCTGCTGCTACAGACAGAATCTCGCCTTTGCGGCGCTTGACCTGCGTAATCTGTAAGGTATAATCAAACCTCGTTCCCTCGGAAGATTTTATCCTGATATAATAAGTCCCGGGCTCCAGTTTCACAGCTTTCGGCCTGGAATACCTTGTCAAAGAACTTATCTTTGACATCTTCTCATCATACAAGACATATGACACATCGCTTACAGACATGCTCTGATTATATATCCCTGCATCAGAAATTACAAGCTTATACCAATCCTCTTTATTGGAATAGGTCATGATACCAGATATGCTTTTGCCTACCTGAATATCCTGCGGCTTATCAAAGGAATCTCCATCTGCCGCCGTGACGCCGCTGGAATAGAAAGAAACACACAGCTTGTAACTGCCTCCTCCCGCGCCATTATACGATGTGACAGCCAGATAATACGTTCCCTGGGAAAGATACTCATACATGGATGCCTTTATGGGAGACGTTTCACTTCCGTTGATACGGCTTTGGCCGTCTATACGTTTAAACCCGGAATCACATAAACTGTACTCCAAATTGGCTGCATAGGACATAAACTCAAGATTTGTTTTGCCGGCCTTGGTAATTGTAAACTTATGGTAGTTCGTTCCGCCTTGCTGCAATTCAAACTTTTCGCTCCGTTCCCCTTTCACTGACAGCGCTGGAATATCGGCAGAATTGTCAGCACGTACTGTCGCTTTCACCGATAAAGGAAGTAATACTGCCAACGCTAACACACATAAGACATAACATACTACGCAACGTTTAGAACGGCTTCCCGTTACACTGCCCACAAAATTTAAACCGTCTCGTACTCTTCGCTTTTTCATAATCTCCCTCCTTTTACTTCACTTTAATCTTAATACTTCCTTTCTTCTTGCTTCCATCCTTTGCCGTCGCCGTGATTACCACAGCGCCCTTTTTCTTCGCCGCAAGCTTCCCGTTCTTGTCCACCGTGGCAGTCTTTTTGTCTGAGCTCTTCCAGCTTACTTTGGTGCTGTTTGCGGTTGCCGGAGTAACCGTCAGCCCTAATATCTGTTTGCTGCCCTTCTTCATGGTCTTACTGCCAGATACCTGTACCTTCGACACACGCACTGCCGCCTTTGATGCAGACAGTTTTATACGCGTCTTCTTGCCATTTGAAGCCGTAGCCGTGATAGTTGCCTGCCCCGCCTTTTTCACCGTGAGCTTCCCATTCTTCACAGAAGCTACCTTGGCGTTTGAAGTTTTCCATTTCACTTCTTCTTTAACGCCTCTGCACACAGCCTGCACGGTGTAGCTCTTCTTGACTTTTACTTTTAAAGTCTGGTTGTCCTTGACGCTCTGCCCATTGACCGTAAGACCCAGCTTGCCTGCCGAAACCTTTTTTACAATCTTATAAGGAATGCCGTTTTTTTGCGCGTAGCTTTGGGCATAAGACTTGTCGCTGCATTCTATGGTTGCTTTTTCACTATGTAAAAAAGCCGACTTCCCTATTTTCTTTACGCTGTCCGGAATACGGACAGTTTTCAGCTTGTCGCACCATCTAAATGCACCTTCTCCTATCTCTTCCACACCTTGCGGGATGTCAAGACTTGTGAGGTGGGTGAAACAGTGCGCAAATGCCTCCGCCCCTATCTCCCGCAAGCTGTCCGGCAGGAGGATTGCTGATAAACGAGAACTCTGAAATGCATATTCCCCTATCTTTTCCACGCCCTGCGGAACTGTCATGGTTCCCCGTCTAAATGTTGGGCTCCATATAAGCGTTTTCATCTGCTTGTCATAGACGACGCCGTCCACCGACCGATATACGGGATTTCCCTCTTTTACAATAATCTCTTTCAGTCCGCCGCATGTTGCATCCGCGGGTTTAAAAGAAGTTACGGTCTCTGGTATAATAAGGGTATTAATGATAAGACAATCATCCGGATCAAAGTTCGTATCAAAACTGGTCACTGCCCTGCCCTCTATCTTTGCAGGAATCTCCGCTACATCAGCCCTCGTCTTCCCAATATAATCCGTAATATATACCGTACCGTCATCGTTTCTCATATACTCCCAATCGCCGTAGGTATAGTATTTAGAACGCCCTTTTGTCTCCTTTTCCGCCTGCAATACTTCTTGTGCATACGATGTTACCGGCGCGTCTAACTGACCTGCAATACATACAGCTGCAAGCAGCAACGCAATCATTTTCTTTCTTCCTCTCTTGTTCATGTGCCCACTCCTCCTTTTCCTTTGCAGTAAATGTCCCTCACTCTCTTATTCCTGTAGCTAGCCGCCTATTTCGTCCGCCTGAACTTAATGTTCACCTCCCTTCGCATCTTATGACATCTTAAAAATGTCCAGCCTCTATCTGATATAGTTTCCAGACACTATAAACATCATATTTTCTGAAAGCAACATAATTTCCCCTCTACTATTAATAGTCGTATTTTTTACACGGATGTCACGCATTTTTAAATTTTTTAACAGCATTATTTCACTTTAATCTTAATGCTCCCCTTCTTTCGGCTCTTATCCCTCGCCGTCGCCGTGATTACCACCGTTCCCTTCTTCTTCGCTGTAACTTTGCCGGTCTTATCTACCGTGGCAGTCTTTTTGTCTGAACTCTTCCAGCTTACCTTCGTGCTGTTTGCAGTTGCGGGAGTAACCGTCAGTCCTAATACCTGTTTGCTGCCCTTCTCCATCGTCTTGCTCCCAGATACCTGTACCCTCGACAAACGCACTTCCGCCTTCGATGCTGACAGTTTTATACGTGTTTTCTTGCCATTTGAAGCCGTGGCTGTGATGGTTGCCCTGCCCGCTTTTTTCACTGTAATCTTCCCATTCTTCGCGGCGGCTACCTTGGCGTTTGAAGTCTTCCATTTCACTTCCTCCCTGATACCGCCACGCAACGCCTGTACGGTGTAGCTCTTCTTGACTTTTACTTTTAAATCCTGGTTGTCCTTGACACTCTGCCCATTGACAGTAAGGCCCAGTTTGCCTGCCGAGACCTTCTTTACTATCCGATACGGGATGCCGCGCTTTATTGCACAGCTTTTAGCATAGGACTTGTCGCTGCATTCTATGGTTATTTTGTCGCTTTTATAGAATGCCCAGGTTCCAATCTTTTTCACGCTGTCAGGGAGGCGTATTCCTGACAGTCTGGAATACGCACATCCATATTCCCCGATTACCTCCACTCCCTCGGGAACTGTCAGTATCCCTCGTTTCCCTTCCGGGCACCACAAAAGTATGATGAGGGTGGTGATATTAATGTCTCCATCATCCTCACCAGGGTACCCGTTCTTTGCAAATCCACTCACAACTCTACCGTCAATCTCTGACGGAATCTCCACCACGGTATCTGAACCTCTATAAAGATTAATGAATATCGTACCGTTATCTTCAATGTAATACTCCCAATCTCCGTGTGTATAGGTTTTACTCCCTTTTGCTTCCCCTTCCACCTGTAACGCTTCCTCGGCAAACACCGTCCCTATTTCCCCCAAGAACCCTGTTATACATGTCGCTGCAAGCGCTAAGGCGACATATGTCTTTTTCCCTTTTTTCATTCCTTCATCCCCCTGTCATTTCTGGTAGCTGTACTTTCCCAGCTTGTTTCGATAATTGTTCGTAATCTCATTCGCGCATTTCTGGAAATCCAGCATCCGAAAGGCGCCTTCCCCATTTCCTCCATAACCGTTAAGCCCCTCGATCACAAACGGCGCCACACAGTCCCTCTTGCCCTCATGAAAACGCCGGATAGTCCGGTTGCAGACAATCTGTGCAGCTTGAGCTCTTGCTCCTCCCTGCCCAAGGTCGTCGTGTTTGGGATCTGTTTTTATGGAGACCCACTTGCCATCGTCTGCCAAAGTAACAATATACTGCTTTTTTTCTCCTTCTGAGGGTGATATGAACTCTTGCTCTTGAGTTTCGTCTCCTCTCTGCTCTGTATCGGCCGCATTATACATTTCCAAAAATCCTGCATAGAAATCCTCTTCCATATCCGTCAGCTCTGCATAATTGTCATCTGTCTCCATTTCTGCTGGCTTTGCATATGCAACATCGGCTCCTGCTGCCATCACCTCTGACAAAATTACTATACCTGCCAGTAATAGGCGCCACATTCTTTTTTCATTTGTATATACCCCTTTCCTCCCCATATAATGCCTGTACTTTTCATTCTCATAAATGTAAAACTTCCCCAAATAATTATAAATGACAACTTTGATGAAACCTTGATAAAATTTTGATAACTTCACTAATTATTCTGCAAAAAACTCGGACGCCCCAAAACAGTTTTTAACTGCCTTAGGGCGTCCGAGCCTTATCCACACATAAATTATCTGCAAATTTTTTCTACATGGTCCGTAATACCTCTTTATTTACGATACTTATAAACCTGTAAAACAACATTTCCGTCTTCCTTCAAAGTAAATGTCTCAATATACGCCGTCTGCGAGTCCTCACCGCTCATAATTCTGCGGCATTTTGCCATATTTTCCTCGTCCCTGTCAGAAAGCTCCTCTTTTCCCAAAACCCCCTCGGAAGCTAGCCCATCTGCACTGATTTCATATTGGTATGCATAATTTCCATCCGCGTCCGCTGTAAGCTCCATTTCCTTTACCAGTTCCGTATTTTTTTCAAAGTCTTCCAACTTCCAATGTTCGCTCTCCTTGGCTGCCTGGGCAGTCGCATCCGTTTCGTCAGAAATGGCATTCCCGGCCTCGGAAGCCGCCGTTTCCTCCTCTGCTTCTTCTGCCTCACCATTTCCATTCCATTCGTCTTCTATCTGTTTCACATATTCCTCCGCCGCTTTTTTGTCTGCTTTGCTCTTATCAAGCGGCAGCGTAAACAACGCATTGACGCCTTGATACTGTTCATTGCGGCTGATAGCTCCGCTCTGTTCATCATAAGTATAGGCGTCATTATTGTAAAACATTCCGTCATTGACGCATAAGTAAACTTGGCGATCTGCAAATTTTTCCACATTATCACATTCAGAAATTCGGTACTGAACGCCATCTTCCACCATTTCAGAATATCCGCCGCCCATCGTCACACTATTATAAATGGACGGATTCAATCCTTCTATCAAAGGTGATACGAAAAATGGGTCTTCACCGTAATCGTCCTCGCTGGTGTCTGGCCTTGGCGTACCGTCCGCATTTTCAATTGCCGTAACCACATAGGTACGGTCATTTAAAATATTCCCTGAATCGTCCATAGCAGCATATTTACTAAGATTTTCGCCTGATACAATCCCTAGTAATGTAACCCGGTAATCGCCACATTCTTGAACTTCGCCCACTGCCACGGCATCCTCGCTCTGAAATGCTGCCGCAAGCCCCTGATCCTCATTAATCTCCGCCACCTGTTGCGGCGTTAAGTATTTCCATGCCGCATACACAGACGCAGAACCTGCCACAACCACTGCCGCTGTGAGCATTGCTACTGCCGGGATTCTCATTCTTCTATTCTTTTTACTCATATTTGCGTTCTCCTTTTCCTCAATTTGCTTTATAATACTCTGATTGAGCCAGTAATCAGGCTCTTCTTTTGCAGAAAGGGCATTCTTTAATAATTCATCCATATCATATTTCATCAAAAACTACCTCCAATTCTTGCCTCAGCAGGGCACGCGCTTTGTGAAGCCGGCTTTTCACCGTACCCTGCGGTATTTCCAATACATTTGCAATTTCCTCCACAGAAAGTTGGAGCGTATAATAGAGGTACACTGGAATACGGAATTTTTCAGGCAATTCGCCAACTGCTTTTCTCACCTGCTGTTCCAGCTCTCTTTGCAGTATCACGTCTTCCACGGAAATTTCCTGCTCCAGCACATTCACTTCTGCAGCCTCCTCTGCCAGTGCACAGGTTCCGGCAATTCGCTTACGCCAGGCAAATTTCCGCCTGCGGTTTTTCCAGATACGCAGAGCTACCGATATCAAATAACTTCTGGGGTTTCGGTTATAATCAATCCCTTCCTTCAATTCCGTTGCTTTTAAAAATGTGTCCTGATAAAGATCGTCTGCCTCCTGGCAGTTTCCGGTAATCTGGCTGCAAAATGTGTATACGTCTTTTCCATATTCATGAATGCATTGTTCCAGTTGTACTTTGTCCATTGTTTCCTCCAACGGCATGCCGCCGCGCCTTACAGATATCTTTCAGGCTTTTTCTGCCCTTTCACTTATACATTGTAATAACTTTCTTTTGGGTTCAGGATTTTTGTAATCAAAATTTCTTTTTTGCAGAATACTCTCTGCAATTTTTTATGATAAAGCCATTTAATTCTGGGCTGGGTTCCTGTTTTACTCTAAGCGCCTTTCTTAATAACGGTTCTATTTCGATTTTGTTGTTATCATTCTTTGAATTATTCTTCATAAACTTTCTCCTCCCCTGTCGGCTCGTCTAAAATAAGGATTTTAGGATCGCCCAGCATCGCTTGGACAATGCCGGCTCTCTGCCGCATACCTCCAGAAAGAACGCCAATCTTTTTGTCTTTGGCATCTAAAAGATTGACAATGCCTAGAAGCTCCAAAGACCTCCCTTTTCCTTGTTCATCAGAGATCCCCTTTAATGTACACATATATAACAGGAAATCCATTACCGTAAAATCCCGGTAGAATATAGAATATTGCATCATATATCCGATTTTTGACAGAAATTCTTTACCTAATGTTTTCGCCTCCTGGCCGTCAATCAAAACCGTTCCGTTATCGCTGCCCAAAGTGCCGACAAATATATTTATCAGCGTTGTTTTTCCTGTACTGTTAACTCCTAAAAGTCCATAGACGCCTTCCTGTGATTCAGTGGTGAAATTCTTTAAGGCATACTTGCCTTTATACTGCTTTGAAATATTTTGAAATGATATTTTCATGTTAAACTCCCATTATGCTCATCCTATTGCGCGACAGGCCGATTACCCCTCAAAGCCAAAGGTTGTTATCAAAGTGCTTACCCCGCTAATACCTTGTCCAAGTACAACGATGCAGGTATTAAACTCATCCAAAATCAAAATCTGGGGGACACGCAGGAAATAAGTACTGTTGTTTTCCTTCACAGTTTCGGTATGGATGGCTTTTTCCGATGCTGTATCATAAATATTTATTGTTATACCGGCACCGCAGTCTGGCAGATCAAAAGCAAGCATAATGCACATTAATTTCTTTTTCATTATTATATTCCGCCTTTCAGTGAAAAGCACCAATGCGTCATGAAACATATTGGCTGACTTTCGCTTTTCTATTTTCTATTCTTGTTTCCTTCTGATATTATTTCTTTATAAGACTGGCACACTACAGAACACGTGGAGGTGAATGGCGGGGCTGTATAGCGGCGACCCCGCATTGCTATTTGTCGTCGGTCATCCGTTAAGGCATCAATGAATGGCGCATACCGCAGCCCGTAAACTTATCTCTTTCAAAGTCGACTCGATTTTGCCGGATGGCCAGTCACTGTCAGTTTTATTACTATAAAAAATCAGGGGATTACTTAGTTTAAAGATAATATATACATACAGCCTGCTGATACATTACTTGCAGATACCCCGCAGAAAATATCAATCAACTTATTAA
>Ga0137308_100802_pt1 | contig 42383 bp, 36 predicted proteins | sample Inofrocosms_June_FD_97181 | JGI IMG/M metagenome (GOLD analysis project Ga0137308, IMG submission 97181) | Mouse cecal microbial communities from Vienna, Austria - N-Acetylneuraminic and N-Acetylglucosamine D2O microcosms_June | ecosystem: Host-associated > Mammals > Digestive system > Large...
CCAGAGCACCTCAACGAGCTATGCGGAGAGCCAGAGCACCTCAACAAGTTACGCGGAGAGCCAGAGTACTTCTACCAGCTTTGTAGAAAGCCAGAGCACCTCAACAAGCTACGCAGAGAGCCAGAGCACATCCACGAGCTATGCGGAAAGCCAGAGCACTTCTACCAGCTATGCGGAAAGCCAGAGTACTTCAACAAGCTACGCGGAGAGCCAGAGTACTTCGACAAGCTATGCGGAAAGCCAGAGCACTTCAACAAGCTACGCGGAGAGCCAGAGTACTTCTACCAGCTTTGTAGAAAGCCAGAGTACCTCAACAAGCTACGCAGAGAGCCAGAGCACATCCACGAGCTATGCGGAGAGCCAGAGCACCTCAATGAGCTATGCGGAGAGCCAGAGCACCTCAACAAGTTACGCGGAGAGCCAGAGCACCTCAACAAGTTACGCGGAGAGCCAGAGTACTTCTACCAGCTTTGTAGAAAGCCAGAGCACCTCAACAAGCTACGCAGAGAGCCAGAGCACATCCACGAGCTATGCGGAAAGCCAGAGCACTTCTACCAGCTATGCGGAAAGCCAGAGTACATCAACAAGCTACGCGGAGAGCCAGAGTACTTCTACCAGCTTTGTAGAGAGCCAGAGCACCTCAACAAGCTACGCGGAGAGCCAGAGCACTTCAACAAGCTATGCAGAAAGCCAGAGCACTTCAACAAGCTACGCGGAGAGCCAGAGTACCTCAACAAGCTATGCGGAAAGCCAGAGCACTTCAACAAGCTACGCAGAGAGCCAGAGCACTTCAACAAGCTATGCAGAAAGCCAGAGTACTTCAACAAGCTATGCGGAAAGCCAGAGCACCTCAACGAGCTACGTGGAGAGCCAGAGCACTTCTACGAGCTATGGAGAAAGCCAGAGTACTTCTACCAGCTTTGTAGAAAGCCAGAGTACTTCAACAAGCTATGCGGAAAGCCAGAGCACTTTTACCAGCGAGTCCGAGAGCGCCAGCACCTCAGCTAGTTTATCAGCCAGCGAGGCGGCCAGCACCTCAGCTAGTTTATCAGCCAGCGAGGCGGCCAGCACAGAGGCATCCACAGCAGCCAGCGAGGCGGCCAGCACAGAGGCATCCACAGCAGCCAGCGAGGCGGCCAGCACAGAGGCATCCACAGCAGCCAGCGACGCGGCCAGCATAGCGGCTTCTACAGCAGCCAGCGAGGCGGCAGCGGCAGCAGATGATACCGTTACCATAGATGATGACACAACGCCTCTTGCGGATACACCAAATGCGGATGATACGACAGGTCTTGAAGAAGAGGATACGCCGCCTCTGGCAGTAGAGGAAGAGGATAACGTGGACGATGTTGAACTTGAAGACGATATCACACCTCTTGCAAGTCCTACCGTAGTAGAGGGAGCGAAGCATTGTATCTTCCACTTCCTGGAACTGATTCTGGCAGGTGGCACGGCGGCCTATGGTGCCGGCACTAACCGGAAAGACAGGAAGAAGATCAAAGAACTGAAGAAATGAAAGAGAGGATAAGCGGATATGGCACATTTTCTGGAACATTTAACTTTAGGCTTTTGCTGGTGGGATATCCTGGGATTGACTCTTCTGATAGCTGCTGTTGTTTTTGTGGTAATCAGGAAAAAGAGCATAAAGCAGGAACTGAAAAAGCTGGAGGAAGGAAAGTAGACCGAAAGCTAAACTCAAAAAGTAAATAGAGGAACGGTGTTAGTGACCATCTGGTAAAGGTGGTCACTAATTGCCGTACTCGGGTATGATTGGGAGAAGAGCTTGAAACAAGTTGAAGAAAACGAAAAGGTAACAAAATATAAGCTGCTTTTTACGGCGATTATACTTGCGGTTTATACGGCAGGGAGGTTTATTCCTCTTTACGGAGTGAATACAGCCGTTTATCAGGGAAGCAGGGTAGATGCCGACAGTCTGTTGATGCAGGTGATTGGAGGCGATAGTTATCAGTACTCGATTTTTGCGTTAGGGATATCCCCCTATATCATTTCGAACCTGGTAAGTCAGTTAGGGATTCTCGGTATGAGTTCAGACTACAAAGCAAAAATGTCCCCAAGAAAGATACAGCGGATTATGCTGGCGGGAATGCTGGGGCTATGTATCGTCCAGTCTTTTCTTAAAATAAACGGGCTGGAGTTCGTTGGAGAGGGAAATATTCTCTATCTGTTAAAGACAGTAGCATTTCTGGAATTGATAGTCGGTGCTATGCTTATATTCTGGATATCCGAACTGAATAAGAAATATGGGATTGGCGGTGCTACCGTAGTGATTCTCTTTAATATTAGTTCGGGGATAACGAATATAGTAAGGGGGCACACGGGAAAGGAAATGCTGATACCGCTTCTGCTATCTGCGGTAATGTTTCTGATAATGCTGATTTTAGAAAATACGGAGAAAAGGATCCCTCTACAGAGAGTTTCCATCCATAATATTTACGCGGATAAAAATTATATGGCGATCAAGAGTAATCCGGTAGGCGTAATGCCGGTGATGTTCTCCACGGCTTTCTTTATGCTTCCTAGGCTGTTAGTGGATCTTTTGTGTTTTATCTCCCCTCAAAATGGGAATCTAGCATGGTGGAGGGACAATCTGGTATTGACGAAGCCGCTGGGACTTATGATCTATTTAGCCATTATCTATTTATTAACCATCGGTTTTGCGATGCTGATGATCAATCCCAAGGACACTATGGAGCAGTTCCTAAAGAGCGGGGACAGTATTGTGGATCTTCACGCCGGGAGGCCTACCAGAAGATATATACGCAAGACGTTGTTTCGCATGAGTTTTTTCAGTGCCACTGTGATGTGTGTATGTCTTGGACTCCCATTATTGTTGCAGATTTTAGGAAAAATAGAAAGTACGCTGTCCATGCTGCCATCTTCGATTATGATGCTGTCAGGGCTGATGTGCAGCTTCGGAAGAGAGATTGTTGCAATTCACAGTTATGATGTATACGATCATTTTATATTTATATAGGGAGTCGAGATGTTACATTTTATTCCGGCGTGGTATCAGGAAAATACATGGTCCGAAAGCGAACAGATCTGGTATGTAAGGCGCATGCATACGGAATTTGACGATTCAGTAAAGCAGGTTCAGCTGTTTCACCGCAGCGGCGCTTATCCCTATCAGATTCTGCTGCTCAGTTTTGCACCGAATTTTCGGCATTTCCTCCACAGGCAGGGCGTATATCATGCACCCTATTGGTCCTGTTTTGACGCTATACAGTGCGTTCGGAGAAAACGGGCGCGAGTGCTGTCTTTCCATGACCTGGCCTGGCCGGATAGAATTGAATTCATTTATTCATCTTTTGCTGTCATTGCGATGCTGCGGGGAGAAAAATACGCTCAGGTTGAATTTGGAGAGAACGGGAATCCGATTCGTATTGATATTTATCAAAACGGCATCATCAGCCGCCGCAATCTGTATGATGACCGGGGCTTTGTCTCCAGCAGCATAGTTTATAAGGAGGGACAGCCATTCTATCAGGATTATTACATGGAAAGCGGATCCTGGAAAATGCGTAGCTTTGAAGCAGACGGACATGTGGAGATTAATCCCAAGTATCCAGCTTTTTTGCTGCAATATGGCGATCGGGAAGAGGAAAGGCAGTTTGCCAAACGAACTTATGCAGAGATGGGCGAGGTTATCCGAGAGGTATTTAACGCGTATGTTCAGTTGACGGCAAAGGAAGATATTTTCTGTGTGGCCATGCATGAGCGGCATATAGAGTTTTTATCACAGGCATTGGAAAAGAGGAAAAGGATCCTGTCCTTTTTTGGGGATCGGTATTCCGTGCGGAAGCATCCGGAGTCCATCGATGTGGTAGAAAGCGCCAATTACATTATTGTGGATTCCAGAGAGAATATGGAGCGATTGCACAGAGAGTCTGCGGGATTGCTCCAGAAGATGACAGATATCACTCCCTTTGATTCACGGGTGGATTTCGGAATCAGCCAGCAGCTCCATGTTCAGAAGATCATGATACCCATGGACGGAATCAGAGAGGAAGTCTTCCGCGAACTGATCCGGAATCTGGGAGAATATCTGAAGCATAACGAGAAAGCAAGGGTTCATCTTTTTACCAGAAAGGCGGAATGGGACAGAAAGCGCCAGCTTCTGGAGCAGACAAGGCGGGCTTTAAAAGAGGCAGGACTGGAGGAGGGCTGGGCGGCGGAAGAAGTTCCCAAGGGGACAGCGGAAAACGATCTGGATCAGGAGGAAGTGGTTCCGATAAAGTTCTTTGCAGAACAGTGCGTAGACGAACTGGCAGTGAGCAAATGTATGCGGGAGCAGAGGGTTATGGTGGATCTGCGGGATACATCGGAAGTGTATCTGCAGATCATGGCCATCAGTATCGGAATTCCCCAGATTGTAAACCGGGAGACGGAATTTGTAGAGCATAAGAAGAATGGGGTCGTGATAAGAAAGACGGAGGATATAAACAATATCTTAAGTTATTATCTGGATAGCCTGGCAAACTGGAACGAGGCGGTAGTATGCTCCTATGAACTGGGGAAAAGATATACTACAGAAAGGCTGCTTGAAAAATGGGGGGAGGTGATCCGGTTCATTGGACGAGATTCGTATACTACAGTTGGGCGATAAGGATTGGAACGAAATCTATTCATTTCCCGGAGAAGTGAAAATTGAACATTGCGAAGCGTTTACAGAGACACCGAAAGCACCTTATGATATCGTTTTCTTGGATCGGGCACCTCTAAGGGAGGAACTGGAGCCGTTGTATCGTGGAACCAAGGCTTATTCTCTGTTTGTGACCGAACAGGTAAAGCTGAAAGGGGACTCAAAAGATTATTTTGAGAGAAAGAAAGGAAAGCGGATCAGGAAAACTGAACTGGAGGAATTTTTGCAGAAAGATGCAAGATTTTTCTATCCAAGACCGTATGGAGAAAAATTCAGATTGTGGGCTGTTGCAATTGCCCAGGGGTTTTCCGGTTCAGTCAAGTGGAATGGTGATTATAGCGTAGAACTGCAGGGAGAATATGGAAAAGAATTTCGGCAGATCGTTTATTGGCGCAATAATATTCCTGTATTTCAGGGACAGATGCTGGATCTTTGGCTGGAATACAAAAAAGATCCGGAAGTGGAACTGGCTTTGTCCATAACGAAATTTGCCAGCGGGAGCATTTCGGACGTGATCGAGAGTTGGGAATTTCGGGAGGAAGATTTGAACCAGATCGTTCAGATCGACAATAGACAGAGGGGCTGGCTCTTCGTGTCTCTCCGGGCCAAAGGAAGAGGAAAACTTCAGGTCATGGCCTTGCATGATCGGTTCTCCAGGGGAAAGTATGGCCATTTCCTGCCAGGGGGGGAAAGGTATGTCACTTCCGGGCGGGAAGAAATTTTCTGCTATTTTAATCCGGGAGACAGGAAACCGCCTCTAAATGTTTTCTTCTCCGGGTATAAGACAAAACAGGGCTTTGAAGGATATTACATGATGGAAGGGATGGGGGCGCCTTATCTTCTGGTGGCGGAACCCAGGCTGGAGGGCGGAAGCTTTTATATGGGCTCCGAAGAGTATGAGCAGAAGATGGTGGACATGATTCGGCGATATATGAATGAATTGGGGTTTTCCTCGCATCAGCTGATTATGGCGGGACTTTCCATGGGCACCTACGGAGCCATGTACTATGGCTGTGATCTTCAGCCCCATGCAATTATCCTGGGGAAACCCCTGGCGAGTGTGGGAAACATCGCGAAAAATCTGCGGCTGCAGCGGCCGGGAAGTTTCGATACCTCCTTGGATGTGCTGCGGTATCTGAGCGGGAATACGGACAAGGGAGCCGTACAGAAGTTGAACGACAGGTTTTGGGAGAAGTTTGACGCCGCGAACTGGGAACACTCTAAATTCGCCGTGGCTTATATGATAGAGGACGATTATGATTCGGACGCTTATAATACACTGATTTCCCATCTGGCTTCCTCGGGGGTTCAGGTGTATGGAAAAGGGCTCCACGGCAGGCATAACGATAACAGCGGGGGGATCGTCAACTGGTTTGCCAGCCAGTACAAAAAAATTCTGCGAGAGGACTTTGGGAGAGTAAAGAGGGACTGACAGGCGTATGGAATTACAGAGATGGAATATCTATTGGAATGAATATGTATCGGATACCTATCTTTACGGTTCGGAGATCACCTATCACAAAAAGGATGACGTAGAATTTTTGAATCATCTGATGTCTCCGGGAACCGTACTGAAGCAATGGTATTCTAAAACAAACTTTCAGATGCAGAAAATCGAGCCGGCTCTGCCGATGATAGATGGGGAGACTGACTATCAGATCGTCGTCAATATCGACTGCATGGAAGGGGAAAGCTGGCTGATGCGTCTTGTCTTTTATGACAGGTATGAGGCGGAGGCAGGGATGGTTACCATAAGGGATCGGGTCACTAATTTTAAGTGCCCGCTGAAGACATACAGTTACAGACTGCAGCTTATCAACGGTGGAATGACGCATTTCCACTTTCATTCAGTGGTGATTCGGGAAATTGAGGATGAGACAGAGGGGAAAGCTAAGGCGGCTGAAAAAGCTATTAAATCAGGTAAGAAGCTATGGAGAAAGCATGAAAGGACGGTCAGACGAGGAACTGGCTCATCTGACCCTGGAATTCAGAGAGCGTCTGGGGGCAGGGGAAAGCCTGGATGACCTGCTGCCGGAGGCTTATGCCGCCATCTGTGAGGCGGATTACCGGATTCTGGGTAAGGCTCCCTATGACGTTCAGGTACTTGGGGGCATCGCCATGCATCAGGGGTATCTGGCGGAGATGAATACGGGCGAGGGAAAGACTCTGATGGCTACCATGCCTCTATATCTCAATGCTCTGACAGGAAAGAGTACCATCCTGGTAACAGCCAACGGATATCTGGCGGAAAGAGACGCGGAGGAGATGGGATCGGTGTATCGGTTTATGGGTCTTACCGTGGCACCGGAAGCCGGAGACAGAGAAAGAAAAAAAGAAAACGAAAAGCTTTCAAATGACGAAAAAAAGAAGTTTTATCTGGCGGACATCGTCTATACCACTCACAGCGCCCTGGCCTTTGACTATCTGTTCAATAATCTGGTGCCCAGCAAGGAAGATCGGTTTATGCGGGAATTTTATTATGTGATTATTGACGAGGCGGATTCAGTGTTGTTGGATGCTGCCAAGATGCCGCTTGTAGTCGCTGGAGCTCCCCGGGTACAGTCCAACCTGTATGCCATGACGGACTTCTTTGTCACTACGCTGGAGGAGGGCAGGGATTATGAGAGTAAGGATCAGGCGGTATGGTTTACGGAGGGGGGAATCAAATACGCGGAATCTTTTTTTCGGATTGATAACTTTTACAGTAAGGAGCATTTCGAAATCAACCGTCATGTGACGCTGGCTCTGAGGGCCCATGTGCTCTTCGAGAAAGGAAAGGACTATATGATTTCCGAGGAGGGCGAGGTGGAACTGCTGGATGAGGGATCGGGCCGCATGATGAAAGGGATAAAGCTGCATGGAGGCCAGCATCAGGCACTGGAGGCCAAGGAGAAAGCAGAGGTCAGCCAGGAAACCAGGTCGATGGCTTCGATTACATATCAGAAGCTTTTCCTGATGTTCCCGAAGATGGCGGGGATGAGCGGCACCATGGCGGACGCATCGGACGAACTATTGGATCTGTACAAGAAGCGGGTTCTGGTGATACCGCCCAATCGTCCCTTACAGAGAAAGGATTTAAAGGATTCTTATTTTATCAAGGCGGAGGATCAGTATGAGGCGGCCATTGATGAAACCATTGAGATCCATAGAACCGGGCGGCCGGTGCTGATCGTGGCAACGACTATCGGGCAGACTGAATTGATCTCGAAGCTTCTGCTGGAGGAGGGGATTGCCCACTGTGTCTTGAATGCCAACAACTCTTTCTGGGAGGCGGAGATGATCCGGGAGGCGGGACAGCCAGGAGCCGTAACGGTAGCTACCTCCATGGCGGGCCGGGGAACGGATATCAGGCTGGGAGAAGGGGTAAGAGAACTGGGCGGCCTTGCAGTGATTGGGGTCGGCAGGATGGCCAACACCAGACAGGAACGTCAGGCCAGAGGCAGGGCAGGAAGGCAGGGCGATCCGGGCTCCAGTCGGTTTTTCGTATCCCTGGAGGACAAGGTAGTCGCAGAGAAAAAGCTGAAAAAGGTGGAGAAATATATCGAGGGATCCAAGCTGATCAGGCCCAGAAAGTTAAAGAAACTGATTAACAGAATGCAGGCCCTGGGAGAAGAGCAGGCCGTATCCGGAAGAAAGAAAGCGGCGGCCTATGACGATGTCTTAAAATATCAGAGAGACTTGATGTACTCCGCCAGAAATCAGCTTTTGGACGGGGGTACCCTGCCTGTAGGAACCATCATGCAGATCGCCAGAGAAAACATTAGATGCTTTCTCAGGGAAAATAAAAAGCTGGAACTTCATCAGCTGAACCGTTATATCCTGGATAATCTTTCCTACCGGCTGGAGAAAGAGGGAGCATCCATTTCCCTGGAGGATCAGTCAGCAGTTGAATCATATCTTCTGAATCTGGTGATGAAAGGGCTGGAGGGGCAAAAGAAAAAACTGGGCGGAAAGCGGGAGATGAATGAATTTGTGCGGATAGCGGCCTTGAGCACTATTGACGATACCTGGGTCGAGCAAGTAGATTATTTACAGCAACTGCAATTTGCCGTCAGCGGCCGGGCTTCCGCCCAGCGTAATCCGGTATTCGAGTACCAGAAAGAGGCGCTGAAGTCTTTCCGGGAGATGGAATGCACGGCAAAGAAAGAGATTATCCGAAATATCCTGCTGAGCGATGTGTTTACAGACGAAAAAGGGAAGCTAAATATTTTATTTCCATAAGGAGAGAGGGTTATGATATACAATTTCAATCTTGGAATCGGCTGGGCCAGCAGCGGCGTGGAGTTTGCCCAGGCTTACAGGGCCAATATCTTCCGCAGAATCGGACAGCCGGCAAAATTTGTCTTTACGGATATGTTCACCAAGGATAATATCCAGCATATGACGGAGAATATGGGTTTTCAGGACGAAGAGATTCTCTGGATTTATACTTTCTTTACGGACTGCAGGATATCTCCCGTGACCTTTACACTCAAGCAGCTGGAAGAGACCATCAGGGACAGGCAGTTTACCTTTTCCAGACAGGGCACTACCGCGAAATATGTTTTTCCGGGGAATAATAATTTTTATACGGTTTATATGGTGGATGCCAGCAGCGACAGGGTGCACCGGGTAGAGATGGTTTCCAATAACTGCCTGATTCGAAAGGATTATTATACCTATTGCAGGATCTATTCGGAGTATTACGCTCCTCTGGACAACAGTGCGCACTTGTATCAGCGCAGGTTCTTCAATGAGGACGGTAGCGTGGCATATGAGGAAATCACGGATAATGATATAGTGATGTACCAATTTCCGGACAAGCTGATCTGCTCCAAGGAGGAACTGGTGGGATATATGGTATCCCGACTGAATCTGACGGAGCAGGATATTGTTCTCATTGACAGAGCCACCGGTATCGCCCAGATTATTATGCAGAACGCGGGGGCGGCCAGGGTGGGCATTATGATTCATGCGGATCATTTCAGCGAGGGCGGCACGGACGAAAACAATATTCTCTGGAACAATTATTACGAATATGCTTTTTCCCAATACAGGCATGTGGACTTCTATGTAACGGCTACGGACACCCAGAATCAGCTGCTGAGAGAACAGTTCCGGCAGTATGTGGGCGTGGAGCCAAATGTTGTAACGATACCCGTGGGAAGCCTGGACGAGTTGAGGCATCCAAAGAAAGCGAGAAAGAAGCATTCCCTGATTACGGCGTCCAGACTTGCTACGGAGAAACATGTGGATTGGCTGATTGATGCAGTGGTGGAGGCCAGGAAGCGGATCCCGGATTTATCGCTGGATATTTACGGAAAGGGAGGCGAGGAGGCGAAGCTGAAAGAGCAGATTGCGCAAAAAAGCTGCGGAGAATATATTCGGCTTTGCGGCCAGCAGAAGCTGGATGACTTATATCAGAATTATGAGGCTTATCTTTCTGGATCTACCAGCGAGGGCTTCGGGCTTTCCCTGATGGAGGCCATCGGATCCGGTCTGCCCATCATTGGCTTTGACGTCCGGTATGGAAATCAAAATTTTATTGACGATGGTAAGAATGGCTATCTGATTCCGGTGAGGGATAAGATGGATAAAAAGGCTCGGGTGCAGGAACTGACAGAGCGGATTGTCAGATTGTTTACAGAAGCAGATATGAGGAGATTTCATCAGCACGCGTACCAAAAAGCGAAGAAGTATCTTACAGGAGAGGTGGAGAAGAGATGGACAGAGACAATCAATCAGAGCAGGTAGTGCTGCTCTTTGACTATTACGGACAGGGAAGTCAAGATCTGCATACTTCTTTTAAGCAGGCGGGATATAATTTCCCGGCCGTAGTCATCGAGGAGGACGGCTTTCTGCCGGAGGATGTGATCTCAGTATTTGGCTTCTTTTTGGGCGATTTCACAAAACAGGCGGGAAATCCGGGGAAGCCGCGTTATTTTAACCAAATCCCGGTACCGGAGTACTGGGAAATCAGCGGAAATAACAGCAACGGAAAGGTCAACGATTTAAGCCGGGAGCGGGGGAGGATCTTTTACGCTGATCCAACCCATAAAAGACTGGTAAAAACAGTGGACTGGTTGGACGAGCGGGGGATTGTCAGATCCAGCGATCATTATAACCGTTACGGAGCGCTTTATGCCAGAACGATATTTAACGCCAAAGGACAGAAAGTCAACAAATCCTGGTTTTCGGCATCCGGTCAGGAAATCATTGTGCAGAATTATGTTACAGGGGATATTGTGCTCAATGATGGAAAAGAAATCAGATTTTTCCGGACCAAGACGGATTTTATCATGTATTTCCTGAGACGGGCAGGTCTGGAAAAGTGCAGGATTTTCTTCAACTCCCTGTCTACGCCTTTCTTTGTGTCCAATATGCTTACGCCGGGGGAGGAAAAAAGAGATGTCCTGTTCTGGCAGGAGCCGGTGGGGAATGAGATTCCCGGGAATATGCAGATGATCCTGCGGGGGGACGCTCCCAGGACAGCCCGGATCATGGTTCAGATGGAGCGATCTTATACAAGGCTGATGGAGTTGGGCGCTTCGGAGGAAGTGCTTCAGAAGCTGGGCTTCATTTATCCTTTCCGAAGAAAGAACAGGCGCAGAAAGGAAGCGCTGATCTGTACCAATTCTGACCGGATCGAGCATTGTCAGGAGATCGTGAAAGCTATTCCGCAGATGCATTTCCATATTGCAGCGCTGACGGAAATGTCTTCAAAACTAATGAGTATTGAGTCGTTTCATAATGTCAGCTTATATCCAGGAGCAAACTCCACAGTGATAAAAGAACTTTTTGCGTCCTGCGATTACTATCTGGATATCAATTATGAGGGGGAGATTGTTTCTGCAGTGCGCAGGGCGTTCTTAAATAATCAATTGATATTTGCTTTTCAGGAGACGATTCATAATCGGGATTATATCAGCGACAGGCAGATTTACCCAGCCGGAGAGGCGGACAGGATGATCCGGGATATCAGAGAGACCATCGAAAAAGTACCGGTTCTGGCAGAACGTCTGCAGAAGCAGAGGGCAGCGGCGCTGGTGGAGTTTTCGGAGGACTACCGGAAGCTTTTGGAGGAAGAATACTGACAAGTATGGGGAAAATAATACTATTTACAAGGCGATATAGTGAGGAGGGACGTAAATTCCAGGAAGCTTTGGAGAAAGCCGGGGTCGAATGCCGGAATGTGGTGTTGGAAGATGACGGATTTTTACCGGAAAGAGTAATATCGCCGTATGAATATTATATTTTGCAACAGAACCGTGAGAAACATGCGGAGAGGAAAGTACATTATAATTTTTTAGAATTGCCGGAATTTTGGGAGATTCGTCCCAAGGGTGATATCTGGGATATGGGAAGAAAACGGGGATCTGTGGTATGTACGGAGCCAGTGGCTAAAGGAATCGTGCAGCGGGTAGAATGGCAGACGAAAGACGGCTGGGTCTATCGAATTGATTGCTACAATAAGTATGGCTTGATGTATGCCAGTGAATTTGTGGGAAAAGACAGGGAAGTGGAGTCAAAGGTCTACTATTCGGATAATCGGCAGGAGGTGATCGTAGAACAGCCCCAAAACGATGTGATTACATTGCTGCAGGAGGGGAAGATAAGGGCTTTCTTCCTTTCTTATCAAGCCTTTTTGGAATTCTTTTTGGAAGAGGCGGGCTGTAGTGGAGACCGTGTTTTATGGATAGAGGAAGAAGAGGATCTTTCCCTTTTGAATCGGATAACCGGAGGTAACAGGTTTTGGAAATGTCTGGTTTTTCGGAAGAAAGAATGGTTGGATCGCTACCCGGCAGGGGGAGGAGAGAACGGATATGTATATTATGAGATACCTGTAGAGTATCCGGCCAACAGTGAGAGCGGAGAAGCATTGATCCTGACAGCCTCAGACAAAATCGCGGGAATAGAAGACCTGATTCGGGAATTGCCCGAAATCCGTTTTCATATTGCCGCAAATACTCAGGTTTCAGATAAGCTATTCAACCTGCAGAGGTACACGAATGTAAAAGTATATCCCCAGATCGGAAAGGACGATTTGGAAAACCTATGGCGGAAATGCAGTTTTTATCTTGATATCAATTTTCATTGGGAAATACATGATGCGATTAATCAGGCAAGCTGGAGGAACCTGTTGATTCTGGGGTTTGAGGATACTTTGCACCGAAAGGATCTGGTGGCGAAGGAATGCGTTCTTTCAGGGCAGGATTATGAGGGAATGATAAAACTGGTGAAAGAATTGTCATGTCACTCGGAGAAAATGCTTTGCCTGTTAGAAAAGCAACAGACGAGAAGATACTCTGCCTGGGAGAGGCTGGAAAGAGTTTTGGATTCAGAGGAGAACTAAAAGATGGCAATTTATGTATTCAATTTATTGGTTGGATATTTCCCATGCGGAGTGGACAATGCTCAGGGCTATCGGGCGAAAATACTGGATCGTATTGGAGATACAGTCAGATATATTTTTACGGAGATACCATCGGTACAGGATATTGAGTATTACCGAGGATTGGGAATTCCTGTGGGAGAGATGCTCAGCGCCCATCAGTATTTTACAGATAATTGTTCGTTGGATGCGACAGTAGAAATAGATGCTAAATTGCGTGAACTAAAAAAAAGCCTGCAATATACGGATGTGAGAAATACTAACGTCGGAATGGAATTACTAAAAAATCGAGAAATAATTGCTTCTGTCTTATTCGACAGGGCTCGAAAAGAGTGTATTCGTGGTATTATGTATTTTAAGCAGGCGAAGCTGATTCGTAGCGAGTTTTATACGGGGGGGCTGTTATATGCGGAATACTTTGTGACCGCTACGTCCAACGGACGTCAATATGCGAAATTAGTAAGGCGTACATATTTTAGTAGAGATGGCATTGCTTGCTTTGATATGATTTATGATAACGGAGAAGAACGATATTTACTTCCTGACGGAAGATACTATAAAAAGTCAGAATTTATGGCAGAATTTATCAAGCGGCTGAAGCTGACGGAAAAAGATACTGTTATCATAGATCGCTTTTCACAATGGGAGTATGTGCAACCGCTTTTTCAGTTTGGCAATAAGGCGCGCTTTATCGCTGTTTTTCACACAGGACACTACTTTGAGGAAAACGAAGGACCGGCACATCTGCTGTATTTGAATGAAGAGTACTATTATCCGTTTAGAAATGCAAAATTTATTGATACTATCGTGGTATCTACGGAGGAACAGAAAAAAGAACTTCAGGAAAAACTGACAGAATATGGGCAGCGGGTTCCCGAGATTGCCGTAATACCAGCGGGAGGAATTCAAGGTCTGCGTTATCCGGAAACGGTACGAAAGCCCTATTCCTTGATTGCAGTATCGCGCCTGGCTCGTTCCAGAAGAATTCAAGAGATCATCCGAAGCGTTGTTTTGGCTCATGAGAGGAATCCGGAGATTTCTCTTGATATTTATGGAAGCGGAGAATATGAACAGGAATTATGTAAGATCGTGGAAGAAAACAGCGCGCAACGGTATATTCGCTTTGCCGGATATCAGAATGTGACGGAGATTTATAAAAATTATGAGGTATTACTTACCGCATCGTTTCATGAGACCTTTGGCCTTGCTATGCTGGAGGCAATCAGTTCGGGATTGGCGATGATAGGATGGGACGCGAAGTATGGGAACCATCTGTTTATTCACCCTGGAAAGAACGGTTATCTAATTGCTCTTGACCTGAAGAGTGTAGAGGGTGAAGACCAGCGGGTTAAAGACATGGCGGAAAAAATCGTGGAAATTTTTCGGGATAGAAAACGGCTGGACGAGTTTTCTCAATACTCTTACAGACTTGCCGGGAAGTTTTTGTTCCGTGAAGTGGAAGAAAAGTGGAAGAGGCTGCTGGCGGATGAGAAGAAGCATTCTTCATAAATAACGGTATTGACCATAGAAGGCGGAGGAGTAATGAAAGCATTTATAACATGTATAAACGGCATGATAGGCGCGGCGAAAGAGGCGCAGGATATGGTTTCAGAAATTGCTCATCAAATGGGATTTCGAAACATGGGAATCTTTTATTATGATTCAAGAGAGGAGAGCGAGGAAAGGCTGAGCGCCCGATTTGATGGTATCATTGCCGGCATATCTCCCGGGGATGTGGTCTTTTTTCAGTATCCGACATGGAATCATATAAGATTTGAGGAGGGTCTTCTTCGGCGGATCAACGCGTATGGAGGAAGAGTTGTTATCGTGGTGCATGATATTGAAGCGCTTATGATTGAGAGCAGCCGATTTATGTTGGGATATATGATTACGCTTCTCAATTTCGCGGAAGTTTTAGTAGTTCCTTCTTATGCCATGATAGATTGTCTGCGGGATAACGGGATCCGAGAGAATATGAAGTTTGTGGTGCAAGAAATTTGGGACTATACTACGGAGCTTCGTTTTTCGCAGGAACCGAAGTTTCAAAAAGAAATTCATTTTGCGGGGAGTCCGTCTAAATTTTTGTTCCCGCAGCAATGGGATTTTGATGTGCCGCTGAAGTTATATACATCAGAACAATGCACGGGAGAAAATGTCCAGGTAATGGGCTGGATGGAACGTGCCGCCCTGCTGCTGGAATTGTCAAAAGGCGGATTCGGGCTGGTATGGTATGGGAGCGAATACTGGCATGAGTATATGAAATATAATAATACGATTAAGCTCAGCGCCTATTTAGCGGCGGGGATTCCGGTCATTGTCCCCAGGGGGATTTCCAATCAATATTTAATTGAGGGGAATCATCTGGGATTTGTGGTTGACAGCCTTGAGGAGGCGGTGGAGCGAGTCAAAAATATGGGGGAAGCGGAATATCAGGAATATGTGCGGCATGTGGGAAACTTTGCCCCCTTAATTCGCAACGGATACTTTACGAAAAAGTTTCTGATAGACGCGATACAGACATTGTTGCGGGAGGATATTCCTGGAGGAGTTTGTTTAAAGGGAAACGGGGGGGTTAAAACAGCCTGCCAGGAGAAATTGTCTGCTACAAAAACGGTGAATGTTATGAATATGCAGGAAACCCTGGCATATGTACAGGATAAATGCATCTCAGTTGCGCGTTTTGGAGATGGAGAAGTCGGTCTGATGACCGGGCAGTCCATTCCTTTTCAGGATTACGATGAAGAGTTAGCGCAACGACTGAAAAAAATTATTACCATGCCGGACAATGAGAAATTGTTGGTGTGTGTGCCGGATGTCTTTGAGAAGAGAGAGCGCTATACCGCCGAATGTAGTTCTTTCTGGGGTGGCCACTTGGAGAGATATCGAGATTTTTATAGAGAGGTTCTCTTAAGTGAAAAACGATATGGCAGCGCTTTTATTTCACGGCCCTATATGGATCTGAAAGACAAATCCGTATCCGGAATACACTTTCAGAATTTGAAAGATTTTTTTGCAGACAAAGATATACTGATTGTGGAAGGGGTTTACTCACGCTCCGGTGTAGGAAACGACCTGTTTCAGCGGGCGGCATCGATTAAGCGGATTATCTGCCCCTCTCGCAATGCGTACAGTAAATATGAAGCAATTCTGGATGCCGTCCGGCGGCATGGGAAAAATAAATTAATTCTGCTTATGTTGGGTCCTACGGCGAAAGTGTTAGCCTGTGATCTGGCCTTTGAGGGTTATTGGGCAGTGGATATCGGACATATTGATTCTGAATATGAGTGGTATCAGATGGGAGTTACCCAAAAAACCAAGCTTAGCAATAAGCATACGGCAGAATTTAATTTTGACGAGTTTATTGAATTACAGGAGGATGATGACTATGGGAGAGAAATAGTTGAGATGGTGGCTGATTCGTATTGAAACTGTTTACGATAAAAAGGTTCTGTCTGGCTTGGCTTTGTGAGAGAAATGTATGAGGTGATTTAAGAAAAGAAGGATCTGTGATGGATATGGTTAGACTTTCCGCAATTACTTGATAAATATGAAAAGAGAGGTAATGGGATTAGAATGAAAACATATATTACGCGGATTAACGGATGGTCACTGGAGGATAAATCTCACTATATGCAGCATATAGTTGCAGAGATAGCCCGCCAGCTTGGCTGTCAGGAGATGGGAATCTACCGCTATGGAGCGGATGGGGAAAGTGAGGAAAGCCTTAGCAGCAGGTTGGATGGGATCATTGCGGGAATCAACTGGGGCGATCTTGTAATCTGTCAGTTTCCGACTGGAAATGGTATAAGATTTGAGAGGGAACTGGTAGACCGACTTAAAGCTTATGGCGGACGGGTGGCGGTTTTTATTCATGAACCGGAGGCTTTGGCATACGAAGACAGGCGGTCAACGCTGGGGGAGACAGTGGGACTGTACAATCAGGCAGAGGTGCTGATTGTCCCCACATACGCCATGCAGCAGTGGTTATTGGAGAACGGAGTCCGCAAAAACATGAAGTTTGTGGTGCAGGAGATGTGGGATTGTACGGTAGACTGGCCTCTTGTGGGCACGCCGGTGTGGAAAAAGGAAATCTGCTTTGCGGATGGCGAGAGATTTGCGGGAATGGATGATTGGAATTACTCCGTGCCTCTGAACCTGTACAATATCTCTGTAGATCGTGGGAATGTACGGAACCTGAGGGAAAGAGAGCCATATCGGCTTCTTTCAGAATTGAACCGGGGGGGGTGGCTTTGGGCTGGTCTGGTACAGGGACGAGGATTTCCGGCAGTATATGGAGCGGAGTAATTCCTTTTGTTTTGCACGGTATCTGGCGGCGGGACTGCCTGTTATTTTGCCAGTCGGGTGTTCACACCAGACGCTGGTTGAGGCCAATCATCTGGGAGTGGTAGTAAACTCACTGGAGGAAGCAGTTGAGGTAATCGAGCGGATGACGGAAGAGGAATACCGAGAATATGTGAAAGCGGTGGAACAGTTTGCTCCCGCCTTGCGGAATGGGTATTTTACAAAGCGGTGTCTGATCGAGACGATGCAGGCGTTTTGCAGGAAAGATGCGGGCAGGGTGCCTGTGCCAGAGGGAGTATACGAGGCTGGGGAATGCAGGTTCGATTATGTGGCGTTGAATGAGTCATATGGAGGGAATCTGGCTTTTTCCTGGGACTTTCACGGGGAGGCGGACGGATTCCTGATTTATGATGGGGCAGGAAACTTATTGAGAAATACCCGGGATTTGCGGCAGCATTATCTTTTGCTGAAAGGTAGGAAAGGGGAAAACGGGATTATTGTAAAAGCGTATGTGGAGACATTAAGGGGTAAGCTGGTTCTTGCGGAATCTGAACTGGCTTGTCTGCGGGAGAGGAGTTTTGGCAGTCCGAAAGTCAGTATGGTGATACCGGCTTATAACGCGGAGGATTACATTGCCAGATGTATTGATACGGCGCTGGCGCAGTCGCTGCCGGATGTTGAGATAGTTGTTGTGGATGACGGAAGTAAGGACAGTACACCGGAGATCATTGATTGGTATGTCGGGAGATATGATAACGTGGTGGCTATACATCAGGAGAACGGCGGTGTCGCGGCGGCAAGAAATACAGGGATAAAGCAGGCGAGGGGTGAGTACATAGGGTTTATAGACAGCGATGACAGAATCCGGCCGAATATGGTGGAACGACTGTATCGGTCTGCGAAGAAAAACGATTGCGATATGTCGATTACCTCTGTATACCGGATCACGGAAAAGGGATATGAAGTATTTGTGTGGCATTCGGTGGAGGAGGATAAAGCGATAAAGGGAAATGATTTTTTTCGAATGCTGAATACCAGAGGGTGGATGTATTCGATGGTGGTTTGGAATAAATTGTATAAGGCATCTCTTATAAAAGGCAGAGAATTCCCGTTGATTGCAGTGGGTGAGGATACTGCATGGACTCCTTATATATTATCTTATGCAGATAGGGTATGCTATCTTAACGATTATTCTTATGAACATGATAGGACTATTTGTTCTCATAGTCTTGTAGATACATGTCAAAATGTTTCACAGGAGGAACGTTTCAGAAGCTATAAAAATATTATTTCATTCTATTTAGAAAATGGGAATCCGGAAAGAAAGGATTTACTAAAAGACTTCGCAAGGTTAGATTTGGCTAGCGCAAGACGAGCCTACGCAAATGATGCCTATGAAGAACTCTGGCAGCAGCTTGATGCCGAGTTTTGACTATCTTACATGACAGGAGCCTGGATTATTTGAAATGTGGAGGACAATGGTCGGTAAATGAAAAAGTCTTTTAATCCCCCATCTGAGATGGGGGAACAGGCAAAGCCGTAGTGTTGCATGGAGTATAAAAACGCTCCTATGCTATAATGATATTGGTTTCGCAGGCCATATCAAAAGCATAGGAGGTATCCAAAATGGATAATCAAAGTATAACACACACAAGATGGAATTGCACCTACCATATCGTATTTATTCCGAAATACAGAAGGAAAATAATGTATGGAGAAACGAAGAAAGATTTGGTGGAAATCATCAAGAAGCTGTGCGAGATGAAACAGGTGTCCCTGATTGACGGGCGGGTATGCAAAGACCATATCCATATGTATGTGGCAATACCGCCGAAGATGAGCGTTTCGGAGTTTATGTCGTATCTGAAAGGGAAGAGTACCTTGATGCTTTTTGACAGGCATCCGGAATATCGGGCAAAATGGGGAGACAAACATTTCTGGGCAAGAGGGTACTATGTATCGACAGTAGAGAATGTAAACGAGGAAACGATACTGAAATACATCCAGGAACAAGACCTGCTTGCTTCCAACGATACATTTTGAAAATAACGCATGGATGGCATACATTCTATCTTATGCTAATAAGATTTGTTACTTGAATGAATTTCTATCTGAGTGGGATAGAAGACGAGGCATTTCGCTATCTGTATTAATTTGCAGTCGCCCGGTACAGGCGGTGTATGAAGATATTAAGAGAGCTATTATTTACTTTTTAGATAATGGAAATCCTGAAAAGATGACCTTTTTGAAAGAAGCGGCATTGGCAATGGCGTCTCATTGGGAAAGATCATATAATTACATGGAATACGGAAAGCTGCGGGATGAGATAGAAGCGAACTATTGATTGCCTGAAAGCGTATGCACATACGGCCAAGTACTCGGCGCACCAGAGATATTTTGAAAATGGGATATACGATTGCATAGAGCTCCGCTGCCAGAAAAACAATAAGGGAAAATCTGGCAGCAGGGAAAATGCCTATTGTCCGCCAGACAACGGCTTCCGCCTTAAGGCATCTGGAATGGCTCCGAACCTATCTAATATTTCAAAGATGTCTTCAAACCTCGACTCTTTCACTGCTGTTCTTTTCTGATAATAAAGATATTCTTCAAATTCCACATTGCCCTGCCTCACTTCCGGCAGCACTTTCACTCGACTAGCATAGTCATGGAGAGTCCGTATTGTATCGTCTGTGGCATTATCTGCCGTGCTGTGTTGCCATATAGATAATCCAGATCATTCATTTCCACACAATGGTTTTGAATGGTATACATCATGTAGTCATAGCCGAAAGGAACGAAATTTAGAATGGTAATAACAAACAGGCCGGGCAGGAGATTTAGGTCATCTACAACCATACATATTCCACGGTATGTAGACTGTATAGACGGCAGCGCGAATGGTGTTTTAACTTTAATTCTGCCAATCTCGCGCTGGAGTAATACGGAGAAAACCTCTCTGTCGAACGCTTCTCTTACTTCCCTCTTCATCCCCTTTTACTCTTCGGAGGGAAAAGCCTTGACATAAGCTCACAAAAAGAGTATCCTGTTCTCATCAATTATTAATACATCACCTAAAGTTCTATTGTATCCGAAGCTGTGCGGTATTTCTGCCATTTTACGGAAAATCAGCCAACTCGCCCAAATGTAAGTGAAAAGTTTAACCGATTGCTGCAAAATGAATTGAGGAAAACCGGCAGCCGTGTTAAAATAGAGCCAGAGAAAGGAAACCATGGAAGAGACAGAAAGAATAGGAACGCCCTACGATGACGTATTCCGTACCCTGCTGAACGACTGTAGCAGCCTGATCATTCCGGTTATCAACGAAGTGTTCGGGGAATGCTATTCCGGAAAGGAACAGGTTGTGTTCTCGGCAAACGAACATTACCTGAACCGCCAGGACGGGGACGAGGAGGAAAGGGTAACGGACTCCAGCTTCAGGATACTGGGAAAGATGAGGCCGTGCTGGAACTTCTCAAAGCGGAGTACGGACAGATCAGGGCCAGGCTGGAGGCGCTGGCGGAGAAAGGAACAATCAGTGAATATATAAAATGCACGCTTGTGGACATGTCGAACAAGGTACTTGAGAATATAGCCAGGAAATATGATTCTGTGAGGAAAGGAGTGAAAGCTGTTATGGGTGGAAAAGTGCTGGAATACGAGGCAAAGACGATTCTGGAAAAGGGGATAGAGAAAGGGATAGAAAAAGGGATAGAAAAAGGGATAGAGAAAGGAATCAGGGGAACGGTCAGCATCTTGAAGAATTTGGGTGTCCCACTCCAGACAATACAGACCCAAATACAGGAACAGTACGACTTAAGTGCTGAAGCTTCTAAGAAATATTTATAATCTTGTGGACGGTGTAAAAAGCATGAAACGCTCTGCAATCCCTGGGCCCGCATATGGATCCGGAAAACCGCTGGGTCAGGATGGCGGACAGAATCCCATGAGATGAGTTTGGGCACAGTTAGATCAGGGTGAATGGTGATTGACCAGGGGGTGGGAGTGGGTATATTATAAGTAAAGAACCGTGAAAGGTTCTTTCATCACAAAATGAGTCCTGTGACTGTTCTGACAGGACGGTAAAATAAAAGTGACCGAGTGATGAACGATGGCGGGAGGGCATCTGCTCTCCCGATTCTGTTAAGGAGATGTTATGTACTATGGAAGATCCATTTGATTATCAGGTACTGAATCTGACGCAGCAATTCTATAATGACTATCAGGATCCGCCTTTTACCGAGATATTGAGAAAAAGAAACAGGCCATACAATTGCTTATTGATACAGTCGCATCATGGATATTTTATATGCATCCCTTATAGAAGCAACATCAACCATAAGTATGCATTCAGGTTCAAGAATAGTATCCGCTCTCAGAGGGCTTGATGGCTTAAAATTCACGAAATCTAGTCGGAGTTTCTGAACAAACAAACATTTTCTCCGTTGACTTTCCGCAAAATTCACCCTATACTAAGAACAGAAATACACGAAAAAGAAAAGGATGGTAAAAAGCATGAAGCGCGCTGCAATGCACAAGCTGGCAGCCTGGAAAGAAGATCCCCGCCGCCTCCCCCTGATTATCCGCGGAGCAAGACAGGTAGGCAAAACCTGGCTGATGAAAGAATTTGGAAAGCTCTTCTTTGAGAAATATGCCTATATCAGTTTTGACCGGAATAAGCGTATGGAGCAGCTGTTCTCCGGCGACTTCAACGTGGATCGGATTTTAACCGGTCTGTCAATTGAAAGCGGTGTGGAAATCGCCCCGGAAAACACCCTGATCATCCTGGACGAAATTCAGGAGGTTCCTTCGGCGCTGCAAAGCCTGAAGTATTTCTGCGAGGATGAGCGGCACAGCTACTATATAATTGCGGCAGGTTCGCTTCTTGGCATCGCCATGCACCAAGGGACATCTTTCCCGGTGGGAAAGGCGGACAGTATGAACCTGTATCCGCTGTCATTTTCAGAATTTCTGGATGCCACGGGAAACGGTTCCCTGCTAAAACTCCTCCGGCAGCAGGACTACACCATGATGACCGCCTTTAAGGACAAATATATTGACCTCCTCAAAACCTATTACTTTGTCGGAGGGATGCCGGCAGCGGTCAAGGCCTTTGCCGAAAGTGGGAACCTGAAGAACGTCCGCCGGATTCAGAAAATGCTGTTATCGGATTATGAACAGGATTTCTCCAAACATGCGCCCACGGCAACTGTCCCCCGGATCCGGATGGTCTGGGACGGCATTCCCTCCCAGCTTGCAAAAGAAAACAAGAAGTTCATCTACAGCGTGCTCCGGAAGGGCGCCAGAGCCAAGGACTTTGAACTTGCCATCCAATGGTTGACAGATTGCGGCTTGTGCCATAAAGTGGGCCGCGTCAGCAAGGGAGGAATCCCTCTGAAAGCTTATCAGGACATTCCGGCTTTCAAGCTGTACCTGGCAGACGTGGGGCTGCTTGCGGCCATGACCGATCTGGATGCCAAAACACTCCTGATGGGAAATGCCATCTTTACAGAGTTCAAAGGAGCGTTGACGGAGCAGTATATCTGCCAGCAACTATATGCGGAACTGGACACCATACCCTACTACTGGTCGGCAGAGGCATCCTCCGGCGAAGTGGACTTCGTACTGCAGTACCAGGGGCAGGTAGTCCCGTTGGAAGTCAAGGCGGAGGAAAACCTGAACGCCAAGAGCCTTAAAAGCTTCGTAGACACCTACAGACTTCCATACGGCGTCCGTACTTCGATGTCGGATTATCGGGAGCAGGAGAAACTGATCAATCTGCCGCTCTATGCGATTTCCCTGCTCTGGGAAGTATGCGACAGGTTTTCTGGTTGAAAAACGCCGGAGGATATTCTCCGGCTTCCACTGGTGCTGCCGCGGGAGGAGATTGCCCTGGCGGCGGAAATGCATTGAGACCCTCCCCATAACTTCTTTCACCAAACCTATTCCGCACACTCCCCCGTTGACCCCTTTACACAAAGCGTAGCCGGAACCAAAACCTTATGGGGAAGATTCCGGTCGGGCGTCAGCGACTCCAAAAAAATATCTCCGATATGTTCCGCCATAAGCTCCTCATTCTGACAGATAGACGTTATATTGTCATAGTCGTTGCAGAAACCGCATATACTGATATCTTTCGGAACTTTCAGCGCCATGGAATCGCAGGCCTTGATCAGGCGGTAAGCCACCCCGTCATTTTCACATATGATGGCCGTGACGCCGCTGCTTTTTAGAGTGCGGATATATTGCTGGAAAGATTCCTCGGAAGAATCCGTTACCTTTGGAATGATATATTCCGGCTCTGTGGAAAGGCCTGCGTTTCGCAGCGCATCCAGATATCCCCCCAGGCGCTCTGCCACAGAGGGCGTACAGGCTATGCTTTTTTCGGAGAAAAAGCAGATTTTCCGATGACCCAGGGAAAGCAAATGCTCCGTCAGCTTTCTGGCGCCCGTGATATTGTCGCACAGAACATTGTACAGATAGGGCGTGGTCACAGGCTGGTCGCTGATGATTACGGGAATGTTGCGGAATACAAACTGGTTCAAAAGATCCAGGTGAAAATCCGTGGACGACGGATAAAGGAGTATTCCTGCTATATTCTGCTCTAAAAGCTGTTTCAGGATCATTCGTTCCTTGGAACGGTTTCCGTCGGTGATGAAAAGCGAAAGGAAACCGTTAGAGGAATTGATCTTTGTATTGATCTTCGCAATCATATTGAAAATATTATTCTCTTTAAAAGTATAGGGAAGAAGAAAGGCAAAAACTGCAGGGGTGTTGCTGGAGGGATTGCTCATCTTCGCTCTTCTCTGAAAAATATCCCTCACCACAAAACTTCCGACGCCCCTTTTCCGATACAGGATGCCCTGGTATTCCAGCTCTGTAATAGCCCGTTTTGCCGTGATCCGGCTGACTTGGAATTCTTCCATAAGCTGAATCTCGGTACAGATGGGCGTCTCGAAAGAAAACTGGTTCGTATGAGGCTCTGAAAACAGAGATGATCGAAAAAGCGGAAGGCCTTGGAGGCGACGATTTCGTTGAATGGTGGGCCGGCGAGTACGACAAAGCTCTGGCGGAGGCTTCGAATTATCTGGAGTAAGTGGTTGACAAGGAAAGGAGTTCTACATTGATAGAACTCCTTTTCTTCGTAGAAAACATTTTGAAAGGGTCATAATGATAGCATATTGAGGGGGCAGGAGGAATAAAACAGATGAAAGCAATAGGGACAGTTACGGAGAAGCAGGAGCAGCTTCATGGAATGGCTCTGGGCGGAATCGGAACAGGCAGCGTAGAAATAAGACAAAATGGCAGTCTGGAGGACTGGGAGATTTTTAACCTTGGTCTATGGGCATCAGTTGACCCAAAGAAGCATAACAAGGCGGAGCTGCCGGAATACGATCAGGACGTACTTCCGTTCTATGTGAGGACAAAACAGTGCGGAAAAGAACCGGTTGTGAGAAAACTATCCCATGGAAGAAAGAGCGCCGGCTTCCGCTCCGTTATGTATTCTTTTTTGAAAAATATCGAAACCATCCGCTGGACGCCGGATTTTCCCATCTGTCACATGGAATACGAAGATCCGTGCCTGCCTGTTGAATTGAAAGCAGAGTTTATGTCGCCTTTTGTGCCCCATGATGCGAAGACAAGCGGCATGCCTGGATTTTATGTGAATTTTCATGTAAAGAACAAGACTCCGGAAACGGTGGAGGTTTCCCTGATGGGCACTTTGAAAAACCCGGTGAACAGGGGACTTGCGGACAGAAGACTGAAAAATACCGTCAAAACCGTGGGTGAGAGGACAACGCTTCTCATGGAGAGCACATCCGATAAGAAAGCGGAACAAAACGGAAGCATGGCTCTTTCCGCGCTTGGCGGTGAGCCCAGCTATATCAAAGGCGATTATGGGGAATTTTTCGGGGCTTATGTGCTGGGCGGAGCCTTCGGCAGTTCGGAGGAATCCTGCCTGTTTGGCTTCCGCGACTGCGGCGAACTTCCGAATCTGGGATGGGAAGAGGCGGAGGAAGAGCTTCTTATACAAGGACAGGATATGGAAGCATTAAAGGAGTGCAGCGAGGCGCAGATCGACCAAATGCTGGAATCCGTGAAAAAACTTGCAAGCGGCTACAGACCGTGGAAGCGTTTGACACAGGTGCGTCCGGATATTCTTAAGACCCCGGAGGGAAAGAGAGAATTTCTTGGGATCTTACTGCGGCAGTACAGAAGACTGGAAGAAATGCCCTGCGGAGGCTTCGGCGACGGGGCGCTCTGCAGCAAGGTCACCCTGCAGCCGGGAGAGAGCAGAGAGCTTACTTTCCTGGTGACCTGGAATTTCCCCAATCATGTCAGTACCAAAAACAGCTATGTGGGCCACAAATATACATGCTGGTGCAAAAATGCGGAGGATGCTGCCGCATATCTGACAGACCATTGGCAGGAGATTAAGGGTAGGGTACGCATGTTCTCCGAGATGCTTCAGAACTGTTCCGCTCCCGGGGAATTTACGAGAAACTGGGTGATTCAGCTTAGTACCCTTGTGAAATGTTCCTGGTGGGCGCAAAACGGCGACTTCGGGATCTGGGAGGGTCTGGGAAGCTGCGGCTTCCATACCATGGACATTACCTACTATGGCTCCTATGTGATCCTGGCCCTGTTCCCGGAACTGCAGCTGCGGCAGATGGAGATGGGGATAAGATTCCAGCGCGGCGACGGAAGAGTCCATCATTTCTTCTGCCCGGATTTTGAACATGTGGACGACGGGTACGACCGGGTGGATATGAATCCGCAGTTTGTGCTGATGGTGTGCAGAGACTATATGTGGACAGGGGACAGAGAGTACCTGAAGCGGATGTGGGAGCCCGTGGTAAAAGCCATGGCAAGCACGGAGAAGCTTGACGGGGACGGGGACGGACTTCCGGATCATGACACCCGGGCAAACACTTATGACGCATGGAGGTTCCGGGGAATTCCGGCCTATATCGCAGGTCTGTGGCTGGCGGCTCTGACAGCCGCCCTGCGTCTGGCAGAGGAAATGGGGGACGAGAAGCAGGCCGCCCACTGGGGGGAACTTCTTGCGAAAGGAAAGAAAAGCTTTGGGAAGCTATGGAACGGCGAATATTTCAGTCTTTGGGTGGACGGGGATGAGCGCGACGAATGTCTGATGAGCGGACAGCTGGACGGCGCATGGTACTGCAAAGTAATGGGGATTCCGGGCTATGTGGAGGATGAATATATCACAAAAGTCCTGGAACAGGTCTGGAAACACAACTACACGGAAGAAGGCGGTCTCATCAATGCTTCCTATCCGGAGGGAAAGAAGCCGACTCTGTATACATACGGAAATGTTCAGGTGGAATCCAACTGGTCCGGGATTGAGTTCGCGCTTTCGGGCATGTATCTGGAGATGGGGGAGTTTGAGCGGGCAAGGGCAATTGCGGCAAATGTTGATCGGCGCTATGTGCAGGCGGGCAGGCTCTTCAATCACGAGGAATGCGGCGGACATTATTACCGTCCGCTGTCGGCCTGGACGCTGATGCTTTCCCTGAGCGGATTTCGATATGACAGAGGAAAAGCCTCGGTCACCATTGCGCCAAAGCAGGAGACATTGACGATTCCCTGGTTTACGTCTTTTGGCTACGGTATTTTGAACGTAACAAAAGACCGGGTGGAATTAAGCGTTTTGGACGGATGCATGGAAGTGGGAGAGCTGAGGGTCTGGGAAAGCTGCAGACCGGAAAGAATCGTTGCGGCCGGAGCCGAGATCGCGTTCGCGCGGAAAGAAAATACCATCCTCCTGACAGAATGCTGCACTTTAAACAGAGGGGAAAGTCTCATCCTGTACTTGGAGGAAGTTTGAAAATGGTAGATATCAACATGGATGCGTATTTGCGCGCGAGACGCGCAGAGAGGTAAAAAATGGATAAGACAAGCAGGAAATACGAGAGACGGGCGGAAGAACTGAAAAGCAGGAGATATTTCGGACATCAGTCCATAGCTCCTTTTCTGGCGGCAAAAGGGAAAAACGGACCGGATGAGGTCTACCGTGCCTGTCCCGATAAAATGGAAAACGGCATGCCCTTTGGGCGCGGCGACTGCCTGAGAGGACGAAACAATTATCTGTGGCTGGAAAGATGCGTGGAAATCCCCAAAGCGCCCGGGAACTGCGAGACAGTATTGCTGTTTCATTTCGGCAAAAAAGCAGGCCGTCTGCAGGGACGCTTCGAGGCCATGCTCTATGTGGACGGAAAACCCTGTCAGGGTGTGGACGAGAACCATACCGAGATCCTGCTACAGGAATACGAGGGAAAGAGGGTGCGGCTGACTTTTCTTGCCTGGACAGGCATGGAGGGAGACGGGGAAGAGGATTTCACCCTCTGTCTGCAGCAGGCAGACCTGGCGTTCCTGGAGCGGAATACGGACGCTTTGTATTACTATATGAAGACAGCGGCCCAGGCTTCCGATCTCCTTGCCCCCACGGACAGCGATAAGCAGGCTATCATCAGTCTGACAGAAGAGATTTTGAGTGCCATTGACTGGGATGAGGACGCGCTTTACGAGAGCGCGGCCGGAGCTGTGGCCCTGATGGAAAAGGGACTGGGGGAGATGGAAAAAGAGCATGCCGTCACCGTACATGCCATAGGCCATACGCATATTGACGTGGCCTGGCTCTGGCGGCTGAAAAATACCCGTGAAAAAGCCCAGCGTTCTTTCGGCACGGTCCTGCGCCTGATGGAGCGGTATCCGGAATATCTTTTTTTACAGTCCCAGCCACAGTTATATCAATACGTGAAAGAGGACTGCCCGCAGTTATACGAGAAGATAAAGAAAAAAGCCGCAGAGGGAAAATGGGAGCCGGAGGGCGGCATGTGGGTGGAAGCCGACTGCAATATTCCCTCAGGGGAATCCCTTGTGCGCCAGTTTCTCTACGGAACCGCTTTTTTCCGGAAAGAATTCGGGAAGACATGCGAATATCTATGGCTGCCGGATGTATTCGGCTATAGCTGGGCGCTTCCCCAGATCCTAAAGCTCTGCGGAATGAAAACCTTTATGACTACAAAGATCAGCTGGAACGAGAGCAATCAGATTCCGGAAGACCTGTTTTTCTGGCGGGGCATAGACGGCAGCGAGATTTTGACCTATTTTATCGAGACACCGGAGGAGCACAGGCCTGCGGAGGATTGGTTTTCCACCTACAACGGACTGCTGACGCCGAAAACCGTTCTGGGAAGCTGGAGCAAATTCAAGAATAAAGATTTGTCCAGAGACGTCCTGATCTCTTTCGGATACGGAGACGGCGGCGGAGGCGTCAACAGAGAAATGCTTGAGATGCGGAAGATGATCCACCGCATGCCGGGGCTCCCCAATGTGCGGACAGACACAGCCGGCAGTTTTTTTAGAAAAATCCATGAAAATGTGGAAAAAGCGAAAGATAAGGTTCCGGTCTGGGACGGGGAATTATATTTGGAGTTCCACCGGGGAACCTATACCACACAGGGCTACAACAAGAAAATGAACCGCCGCATGGAGCTGCTGCTCTCCCAGGCGGAATGGCTGTCCGCATGGAACCGCACGGCGGGAGGAAGCGGAAAGGAAGAAAGGCTGAGAAAGTGCTGGGAGCAGGTCTTGCTCTATCAGTTCCACGATATCATACCCGGCTCCCTCAATCTACGATAAAAAATGCGGCCGGGAGGTTCTGAAGGAGGGATGCTTCGGAAATGTTCTGGAATTATATGAAGACAAACCGCTAGGTGACGATGCCTGGAACATTGATTCCTTTTATACAGAGAAGAGGAAAGAACTTTCCATGGACAGGGAGGCCAGGGTCACGGAATTGGGTGCGCTTCGCATGAAGCTGGAATTTGTCTATCATTTTCACCGCTCCTCCATCCGCCAGGAAATGGTGCTCTACCGGGACTGTGCGCGGATTGACTTTTGCACCCGGGTAGATTGGAGAGAGGAGCATAAGCTTTTAAAGACGGCATTTTACACCGATGTGCGCGCCGTGAAAGCGGCTTATGATATCCAGTTCGGGTACATAGAACGGCCCACCCATAGAAACACAAGCTGGGATCAGGCAAAATTTGAGGTGTGCGGCCATAAATGGGCAGATCTGTCAGAGAGCGGCTACGGGGTAAGCCTTTTGAATGACAGCAAATACGGCTACAATATAGAGGGAAGCGCCGTCAAGCTCAGCCTCCTGCGCTCGCCCAAAGCGCCGGATCCCCAGGCGGATATGGGAGAACATACTTTTACCTATGCCCTTTACCCCCACGCCGGCAGTATCACGGCCTGTGGTACAGTGGAAGAGGCGGAGAAATTAAATCTTCCGGTTACGGTATTTGCGGATGCCAAACCTGCACAGGAGAAAAAAATTGTGCGCCTGGCAGGGAAATCTGTCAAGATCGATGCGGTGAAAGAAGCGGAGGCCGCCGACGGTATCATTGTGCGCCTGCATGAATACAGAGGCGCCCGCACTTCGGTGCAGTTGTCCTCCGATTACCGGATTGATGATGCAAATATAGTCAATCTGTTGGAAGAAACCATGGAGCCATGTACTTTCGTCGGGGAGGATGGGCAAAAGATTACGCTTTCTTTCCGGCCCTTTGAGATCAAAACCGTAAAACTTAGTCTGAAATCATAAAAATGCGAAAGAAACGGTTATATTGCAACGAACAGAAAAGCCTGTGAGTATATGGGATACATATATTCGCGGGCTTTTTCCGCCTTTTGATCCGCTGTAAGCCTCTTCGGCCATACCCTTCAAATTTTGTACTTGACAAATCCCTCAAAAAGCGATATAGTTAGTAAGCTAACAAAATACTTAGCGAACTAACATACAAGTTAGCCCGCTAATAAAAACAAAAAAGGAAGGAGCCCATGGAAGAAAGAAAAAGAATCACATTCCTCCTGCGCGTCATCCATAACCTGATCAAGCTGTCCATCCACAAAACCGGCCCCGACGTAAAGAAAGGCCCCAAGACCCAGCTCCAGGGCGGCATCCTGGGCTATCTGTACCATCACAGGGACCAGCCCGTGTACCAGAAAGACCTGGAAAAGGAATTCCGCATTTCCGGCGCCACGGTCTCCAATACCCTGCAGGTCATGGAGCGGGAGGGACTGATCCTGCGGAAAGCCCAGGACAAGGACGGGAGGCTGAAGCGGATCCAGATGACTCCGGAGGCCTATCAGAACCATGAGAAGATCGAGCGCCATATGGACTGGATAGGGGACAGAGTGCTGGAGGGAATGTCGGACGCGGAAGTATCCGAGCTCTACCGCCTGCTGGGAATTCTGCTGAAGAACCTGGAGGAGATCAACGCGGAGCCGGAGGAGGAAGAATCCCCTCAGGCAAAAATCAAAAAATACAACGAAAAGGAAGTGTAGAATCATGCTAAAAACACTTGGATCCCACATCAAGGAATTCAAGAAAGACTCCATCCTGACCCCGGTCTTCATGATCGGAGAGGTCATCATGGAGACCATCATCCCCCTGCTCATGGCGTCCATCATAGACGACGGCGTCACGGCGGGGAACATGAACCACATTTATCTCATCGGAGCGCTGATGCTGGCGGCGGCGCTGTGCAGCCTGACCCTGGGCATTCTGGGAGGACAGTTCGGCGCCAGAGCCTCCGCGGGATTTGCCAGGAACCTGCGCAGGGCCATGTATGAGAACATACAGACATTCAGCTTCTCCAATATCGACAAGTTCAGCACCTCCGGCCTGGTGACCAGGCTCACCACGGACGTGACCAACATGCAGAACGCCTACCAGATGATCCTGCGGATGTGCATGCGCGCGCCGGCCAGCCTGATCTGCGCCATGGCCATGTCCTTTTTCATCAGCCCCCGCCTGGCCAGTATCTACTTGGTGGCGGTGATCCTGCTTGGCTGTGTGCTTGCTTTCATCGTCAGCCAGGCCACAAAGCATTTCTCCCAGGCTTTTCCAAAATATGACGCTCTGAACGAAAGCGTACAGGAGAATGTCTCCGCCATCCGGGTGGTAAAGGCCTATGTCAGGGAAGACCATGAGATCGAAAAGTTCAAGACCGCCAGCGGCAATCTGTACAAGATATTCTGCAAGGCAGAGAGTATCGTCATCTGGAACAATCCGGTGATGAACTTCACCGTATATGCCTGTATCCTGCTGATCAGCTGGACCGGGGCCCACATGATCGTCCAGGAAGCCCTGACCACGGGGCAGCTCATGAGTATGCTGACCTATTGTATGAATATCCTCATGAGCCTGATGATGCTTTCCATGATTTTCGTCATGGTCACCATGTCCGCGGCCAGCGCCAGACGTATCTGCGAGGTGTTGAACGAAAAGGCGGATCTGGCCAATCCTGCGGAGCCCGTCCATGAGGTAAAGGACGGCAGCATTCTCTTCGACAACGTATCGTTCAGCTACAAAAAGGACGCTAAGGAGCCCGTGCTGAAAAATATAAACCTGGAGATCAAATCCGGCGAGACCATAGGCATCATCGGCGGCACCGGCAGCGCCAAGTCCAGCCTGGTGAACCTGATCAGCAGGCTCTACGACGTGACGGAGGGGCGGCTTTTGGTAGGCGGCGTGGACGTGAAAAATTATGACATGGAAGCCCTGCGCAATCAGGTGGCCGTAGTGCTGCAGAACAATGTGCTGTTCTCGGGCACGATTCTGGAAAACCTCCGCTGGGGCGACAAGGAGGCCACGGAGGAAGCGTGCAGGCATGCCTGTGAACTGGCCTGCGCCGATGAGTTTATCCAGAAGATGCCCGAAAAATACGATACCTACATAGAACAGGGCGGCACCAATGTATCCGGCGGCCAGAAGCAGAGGCTGTGTATCGCCAGGGCGCTTTTAAAGAAGCCGAAGATCCTCATACTGGACGATTCCACCAGCGCGGTGGACACGGCCACGGATGCCAGGATACGGCAGGCTTTCGCCCAGTCTATCCCCGGCACTACGAAGCTAATCATCGCCCAGAGGATTTCCAGTGTGGAGCAAGCGGACAAAATCATCGTCATGCACGACGGACAGATAAACGGATTCGCCTCCCATGAGGAGCTGCTTGCCGGCAACGACATCTACAGGGAGGTCTATGAGGCCCAGGTAAGCGGCAGCGGAGATTTCGATGAAAAAAAATAAACAGCGCGCCTGTCCGGTCCACAGGGGGACAGCGCAGTCAGGAGGGATAGAAACATATGGCAGAACAGAAGAATCAAAACGGTAATAAAGGCCCGGCCGGCCACGGCCCCGGTCCTGGCGGCCCCGGCAGAGGCCCCAGAGGGCCCAGGCCCAAGATAGAAAACCCGGGCAAGCTGTTCAAGCGGGTCATGGGCTATACATTAAAGGATTACGCACTAGGCTGGATTGTGGTGGTGATATGCATTTTTGCCTCCGTATATGCCAGCCTCCAGGGAACCATGTTCATGCGGACCCTGATCGATTCCTATATCCTGCCCCTGATCGGCAGGGAGAGCCCGGACTTCGGGCCGCTGCAGGGGGCCATCATGCGGGTGGCATGCTTCTATGCCCTGGGCGTGGCGGCATCGTTCACCCAGTCCAGAATCCTGATCAACATCGGCCAGGGGACCCTGCGCAACATCCGCAACGATATGTTTGAAAAAATGGAGTCTCTTCCGATTAAATACTTTGACACCCACGCCCACGGGGACATCATGTCCATGTACACCAACGACATCGACACCCTGCGCCAGATGATCAGCCAGAGCATTCCCCAGATGATCAACAGCGCCATCACGGTAGTCAGCGTCTTTGTCTGCATGCTGGTGCTGGATATCCCGCTGACTTTGGTGACGCTTTTTATGGTGGGCATCATGCTGATAGCCACCAAGAAAATCGGAGGCTTAAGCAGCCGCTACTTCCTGGCTCAGCAGAAAGCCATCGGCGCGGTGAACGGCTGTGTGGAGGAGACCATGACCGGGCAAAAGGTGGTGAAAGTATTCTGTCATGAGAAAGAGAGCCTGGATCAGTTCAATGCCCTCAACGACCAGCTCTTCGAAAGCGCCTACCAGGCCAACCGCTTCGCAAACATCATGGGGCCCGTGAACGCCCAGCTGGGCAACCTAAGCTATGTGGTCTGTGCCGTGGTGGGGGGAATTCTGGCTATCACAGGGGTGTCCGGGCTGACACTGGGCGGCCTTGCCAGCTTTCTGAATTTTAACAAATCCTTTAACATGCCCATCAACCAGGTCAGCATGCAGTTCAACAGCATTATCATGGCCCTGGCCGGTGCGGACCGGATCTTCAAGCTCATGGACGAGAAGCCGGAGGTGGACCAGGGCTACGTGGAGCTGGTGAACGCGGTGCGGGGGGCAGACGGCGAACTCACCGAGGCAAAGGAGCGCACAGGGCTCTGGGCCTGGAAGCATTACCACAAGGCGGACAATACCACCACCTATGTGGAGCTTACCGGGGATGTGGTGTTTGACGGCGTGGACTTCGGCTACAATGACGATAAGATGATTCTCCACGACATCGTGCTCCACGCGAAACCCGGCCAGAAGATCGCATTCGTAGGCGCCACAGGCGCAGGAAAGACCACCATCACCAACCTGATCAACCGGTTCTACGATATTCAGGATGGGAAGATACGATATGACAATATCAACGTGAACAAGATCAAAAAGGCGGATCTGCGGCGCTCCCTAGGGATCGTGCTCCAGGACACCCATCTGTTCACCGGCACCGTCATGGAGAACATCCGCTACGGCAAAATGGACGCCACGGACTCGGAGGTGAAAAAGGCCGCCGTACTGGCCAATGCCCACGGGTTCATCCAAAGGCTGCCGGACGGTTACGACACCATGCTCCATGGGGACGGCGCCAACCTAAGCCAGGGTCAGCGGCAGCTCCTTGCCATCGCCAGGGCGGCCATTGCGGATCCCCCGGTACTGATCCTGGACGAGGCCACCAGCTCCATCGACACCAGGACAGAGAAGCTGGTGCAGCAGGGCATGGACGCGCTGATGAAAGGCCGGACGAACTTCGTCATCGCCCACAGGCTCTCCACGGTCAGAAACAGCGACTGCATCATCGTGCTGGAGCAGGGCCGCATCATCGAGCGGGGCACCCATGACGAGCTTATGGAGCAGCAGGGAAAGTACTACCAGCTCTACACCGGGAACGCGGTTACGGCGTAGGGTTACGGCATAGCGAAAAAAGCTTGCGTTTTCCGGAAAACGGGAGTATACTGTTTTTTGTCAACTAAAAGAAAATTCTTCGGGGTCGGGTGACCCCTGCGGGACGCGGACAGATGTCCTGCAGGCGGAATTCCCTACTGGCGGTAAAGTCCGCGACCCGGGGCGGGGTGACAGCGAAACCCGCCACGGCTGACCCGGTGCGATTCCGGGACCAACAGTAAAGTCTGGATGAAAGAAGAAAATCTGGCACAAGCGACGGAATGGAGGCATGCCCTGACTGCAGCAGGAGGCTTTCCGGTTTCCGGTTCCGCTTGTGTGTACAGACGCGCAAGTTTGCCCCGAATCTTTCAGGTTCGGGGCTTTTGTATGCACAGGCTCGTGCAGAGGAATTATGCCGCTAAGGCGGCGCACGCGCCGCGGCGTACGAATGTCCGGAAGAATTTTCCAAAACAATCTTTGATAAGTGGAGGAAAAGAAAAATGACTGAACTGTTACAAAATGTGGCGGAGAACGCCGTGTATGTGCTGAGTTTCTTTGTGATCATCGTGCTGGTGTTCCTGGCGGCGCTGCTGCTGGAAAAAGCGGCCCGGAAAAAGAACGGCGAGGCAGGCCGGATATTCACTACCAGGAAGCTGGCTATGATCGGCATGTTTTCCGCAATCGCCATGATTCTGCACCTGTTTGATTTCCCGCTGCCTTTCGCCCCGGGATTCTATAAGCTGGACTTCAGCGAACTGCCTATTCTGGTGGGGGCTTTTGCCTTTGGCCCCGCGGCAGGCGTCATGATGGAGTTCATCAAGATACTGCTGAAGCTGTTCATCAAGGGCACGTCCACGGCCTTTGTGGGAGACCTGGCCAATTTCGTCATCGGCTGCAGCTTTATCCTGCCCGCCTCTGCCATCTACGCTTTCCATAAGAGCAAGAAGACGGCGATTGCGGCCTGCGTTATAGGCACAGCCGTCCTCACCCTATTCGGCACCGCTTTCAACGCAGTGTACCTCCTCCCGGCATTCTCCAAGCTATACGGCATGCCCCTGGAGAGTCTGCTTGAGATGGGCAGCGCCGTGAACCCGCGGGCGGCCGGCGGCATCATAAACTTTGTGGCGGCCTGTGTGGCGCCTCTGAACCTGATAAAGGGAGCCAGCGTGTCTCTGGTGACGCTGCTTATTTATAAGCCGTTAAGCCCGATCATTAAGGGGGTTTAAAATTTCTTGCTTTTTTTGACTTTATAGAGTAAAATGTCTGATAGACACGAAAGCACCTGCTCCGTAGGTGCTTTTTCGCGGCAACGCATTGTAACTGACAGCGATGGTTCTGCCCGTGCCCCAGGTCCTGTCTTTCCCGGGGGAGAGACAGGGGGGCGAAAGGATAAAAGAACGGCCGGTTTGAGGCAAAAGGAGAAATATGCTGGAATTGACGATTCAAATAGAAGCAGGGGATTTATACGATTACATGCTGCGGCATTCCTACAACAGTCCCGCAGGCATTCTGGGCAGCACTTTCGGGGCCGTATTGATCCTGTTTGCCCTGGCCACAAAGCAGTGGATTTTCATTGTGCTGGGTCTGGTGATGCTGCTCTATCTTCCCTGGACCCTATTCCTGAAGAGCAGGAGCCAGATCCTGTCCAATCCAGCCTTTCAGGAGCCGCTTCATTATACCCTGGACGAGGAGGGCCTGTGTATTTCTCAGGGGGATGCCCGGGAGAAGCTGGCATGGGAATACATGCACAAGGCAGTGTCTACCGGCAGGAGCATCATTCTCTATACCTCCCCGGTTAACGGCACCATTTTCCCCAGGCGTCAGCTGGGGGATCGGCAGGCGGCAGTGATAGAGATGATTTCCACCCACATGCCTCCGGCAAAGGTAAAGATCCGTTCCTGACAGGCCGGCAGGGCAAGGGGGCTATGACGGGAAGTGTGGGAAAGCGTATGGGGACAGCCGATGGAGAGCAGTAACAGAGAGAGCGGAATAGAGACAATAAAAATCGAAGAAATACAGGCGAAGCTCAATAAGGGAGAATGGGTGACGGTTCACTCCAAAGCCCCGGAGGATACCGCAGCTCTGGGAGCGCTTCTGGGCCGAACCGCCTCTCCGGGACAGATCTATACCCTTACCGGGGATCTGGGCGTGGGCAAGACCGTATTTACCCAGGGCTTTGCGAAAGGACTTGGCGTTGCCGGTCCCGTGAACAGCCCTACTTTTACCATAGTACAGATTTATGAGGACGGCAGGCTGCCCTTTTACCATTTTGACGTTTACCGCATTGCGGATGTGGAGGAGATGGAGGAGATCGGCTATGAGGACTGCTTCTACGGGGACGGGGTCTGCCTGATAGAGTGGGCAGAGCTGATAGAGGAGATACTGCCCCGGGACATTGTGCAGGTGATCATAGAGAAAGACCTGGAAAAGGGATTTGACTACAGGCGGATCAGTGTGAAAAGCCATTTTAAGCGGCCGGGAGAGATAAAATGAAGATATTAGGACTGGACAGCTCCGGCCTGGTAGCCAGCGTGGCTGTGGTAGAGGACGATGCGCTGGTGGCGGAATACACCACCAATTATAAAAAGACCCATTCCCAGACCCTGCTCCCCATGCTGGAGGCGCTGGCAGAAATGATAGAGCTGGACATGGGAACCATAGACGGAATCGCCATTGCCTCCGGCCCCGGCTCCTTTACGGGGCTGCGCATCGGTTCCGCCACCGCAAAGGGGCTGGGGCTTGTGCTTGGAAAACCTCTTATAGAGGTGCCTACCCTGGAGGGCCTGGCATGGAATCTGTGGGGAAGCGACAGGATCGTATGCCCCCTTATGGATGCCAGACGAAACCAGGTATATACGGCTGCCTATGAATTTCTCCCGCAGGGAGAGGGTTTTGCCATGGATACCGTGATTTCCCAGAATCCCAAAGACATCGATGTCATACTGGAAGAGTTGACGGAAATAGGCAGGCCGGTGGTCTTTTTAGGGGACGGCGTGCCGGTCTACGCAGATACCATCCGGGAAAAATGTCATGTGCCCTACGCATTGGCCCCTGCCGGCAGCAACAGGCAGCGGGGAGCTTCCATTGCTGCTTTGGGCGCAGTATATCTGCGGCAGGGGAAGACCGTGTCTGCCGCGGGGCACAAGCCGGAGTATCTGCGAAAGAGCCAGGCGGAACAGGAATCTCAGCGCAGACAGTGTTCATAAATCGGGTATTTATGCCGAAATACTAAGAAAGTCCCCGGATGGAGTATTTATGCAGATTGAGATAAGACAGCTAAGGGAGGAAGATATAGAGCCTCTGGCCGAGCTTGAGGCCCGGTCCTTTTCCATGCCCTGGTCGGCCAAGTCTTTCAGAGACCTTTTGGCAAATCCATACTGCTTCTATTTCGTGGCGCTGGTTCAGGGGAGAATCGTGGGAGGCGCAGGGTACACCGAACTGTGCGGGGAAGCGAACATAGACAATGTGGTGGTGGATGAGGCGTACAGAGGCAGGGGAATCGGTCAGGCTCTGGTGCGTAAGCTGCTGGACATGGGATGGGCCAGGCAGATCAAAGCCTTTACGCTGGAAGTCCGGGTAAGCAACCGGGCCGCCATCCACATTTACGAGAAAGCAGGTTTTCAATGCGAGGGAATTCGCCCCGGATTTTACGAGAAACCCAGAGAAGACGCCATGATCATGTGGAAAAAATAAGAATAGGCTTGTAAACAATTACCACACGTATTTATGTATATTTTTAGTATAATGGTTACAGGTCGGCCGACCTGGCAGCGATTATCGTAAGCATGTATGCGGAAGGAGAAGAAGATATGCGTAGGTACGGGGACGGAGTAAAGAAACTGGAAAAGGTGGTCTGCAATAAATGCGGCAGAACGCTTCGGGTGGAAAACGGACTTCTGAAAGAATTTTGCTTTTCCGCAGATGCGGTATTCGGGTATTTTAGTCGAAAGGACGGCGTATCGCAGCATTTCGATCTGTGCGAGGACTGCTATGACGAATGGACGGCCCGGTTTGCCCTGGCTCCGGAGGAGACAGAGGAACAGGAACTTTTGTGAAAGGAAACGAAGATGCTGGATGTAAGCCTGCTGGGAACAGGAGGGATGATGCCGCTGCCCTATCGGTGGCTCACGTCCCTGATGCTCCGCTATAATGGAAAAAGTATATTGATCGACTGCGGGGAGGGAACCCAGATCGCCATGCGGGAAAAGGGCTGGAGCCCGAACCCCATAGACATCATCTGCTTTACCCATTATCACGCGGACCATATCAGCGGATTGCCGGGAATGCTTCTGACCATGGGCAATGCCGAGCGAAAGGAACCCTTGCTGCTCATAGGTCCCAGGGGATTGACCAAAACGGTCAGCGCCCTGCGGGTCATTGCCCCGGAGCTTCCTTTTGAGGTATGCTGTCGGGAGATCACCGAGGAAGAGCAGGAATTTTGCTTCGAGGGATTCAGGCTGAAAGCGTTCCGGGTGAACCACAGCGTGACCTGTTACGGATACAGTATGATCGTGGCAAGGGGCGGGCGCTTTGACAGGGACAGGGCCTTGGCGCAGCAGATTCCCATGAAGCTTTGGAGCAGGCTGCAGAAAGGCGAGGTCATGGAACAGGACGGCAGAGTCTATACGCCGGACATGGTGATAGGGGCTCCCCGCAAAGGGCTGAAAGTCACCTATTGTACGGATACGCGACCCACCGAGTCAATTGTAAAAAACGGGGCCGAATCCGATCTGCTGATTCTGGAGGGCATGTACGGAGAGCCGGATAAGCTGTCGAAAGCCAGGGAGAATAAGCACATGACCATGTATGAGGCCGCGAAAGTAGCGAAAGCGGCGGGGGTGCCGGAGCTTTGGCTGACCCATTACAGCCCGTCGCTGACCCATCCGGAGGCTTATATGGGCGATGTAAGGAAAATATTTCCGGGCGCGGTGGCTGCCAAGGACGGCAGGACCGTAGAGCTGAATTTCGAGGAAGACTGAATCAGGGAAAACATAAGAGAAAAATCAGGGGAATCCGCAGGGCGGGAAAGGGGGAAGCGGCATGAAGAAGATCACGATAAAGACAACACTTATATTCTTAGTATTGATAATAGGGGTGGTGGCTTATTTCGCCTATCTTTCCACGAAAAGCCGTGACCGGGACCAGGAGGCTGATATGAGGGCGGTGCAGTTGGTTTTGAGCCGTGACCTGGAGAACAATTATCCTCCCACGGTCAAGGAAGTGATGAAGTATTATACGGATATCCAGAAATGCCTCTACGCGGAGGAATGCGCGGACGAAGAGATTGAGCAGCTGGGCATGAAAGCGCGGGCGCTCTACGATGATGAACTGCTGGCGGCCAATGACGTGACGGTTCATCTGCTGCAGCTGAAATCGGAGATTACCTCCTTTCAGGAGGACAGCAAGAAGATCACTGCCGTATCCGTGGCTTCCAGCGCCAATGTGGATACCTTTACAGAGGACGGATACGAATTTGCCAGGATCCACTGTATGTATACGATTCTCGCCGACGGCCAGAGCAGTCTGGTGGATATGGTGTACCTGCTGCGCCGGGGGGAAGACAGGAGATGGAAGATTTACGGCTGGGATCTGGCCCAGAATGTGAATCCTGGGGAGTAACGGAAGAATGTCCGGGGGAAGCGGACATGGAGGTATGAGATTGGAACAGCTTTATAATAAGGATGTACTGATTCTGGCAATTGAGACGTCCTGCGACGAGACAGCAGCTTCCGTTGTGAAAAACGGCAGGGAGGTGCTGTCGAATGTTATTTTCACACAGATTGCACTGCATACCCGGTATGGGGGCGTGGTGCCGGAGATCGCTTCCAGGAAGCATATCGAGAAAATCAATCAGGTCATAGAGGAAGCCCTTTTACAGGCCCGTGTGACGCTGGAGGAGTTGGATGCCATTGCGGTCACCTATGGACCCGGGCTGGTGGGCGCGCTGCTGGTGGGGGTGTCGGAGGCAAAGGCAATCAGCTTCGCCTCAGGGATCCCCCTGGTGGGGGTTCATCATATCAGCGGTCATATCAGCGCCAACTATATCGAGCACAAGGAACTGGAGCCGCCCTTTATCTGCCTGGTGGCTTCCGGGGGCCATTCACATTTGGTGGCTGTAAAGGACTACGGCGTATATGAGATCATTGGTATGACCAGGGACGACGCCGCCGGAGAAGCCTTTGACAAGGTAGCCCGGGCCATCGGGCTGGGATATCCCGGCGGGCCCAAGATCGATAAAATCTCCAAAGAGGGCAATCCTGACGCCATTCCTTTTCCCAGGGCGAAAATCGCGGAGAATGCCTACGACTTCAGCTTCAGCGGCATGAAATCCGCCGTGCTGAATTATTTAAATTCCTGCCAGATGAAAGGAGAGCCTGTCTGCCAGGCGGATGTGGCGGCCTCTTTCCAGAAAGCTGTGGTGGACGTATTGGTAGAGCATTCCCTCCATGCGGTGCGGCAATTCCATTATGACAAGTTCGCCATCGCCGGAGGGGTGGCGGCCAATTCCTCTCTGCGCGCCGCCTTTGAGACAGAATGCCGAAAGAGGCAGATTTCATTCTATTGCCCGTCGCCTGTACTGTGCACGGACAATGCGGCCATGATAGGCGCGGCAGGCTATTATGAGTTTTGCAGGGGAGTGCGCAGCGGCTATGACCTGAATGCCGTGCCGAATCTGAAACTCTGAGAAAGCGACAGTCTTTGGGAGGCTGAAAGTAAGCAGGCCGTGCCTGCAGACCGCAGCGGGCAATTCGGCAGTTTTTTTGCTGAAAAGATTATTAAGGGAGAGACAAAAAAGAAGCGGATATGGACAAGAAGAGATGTACGGCTGTGGTGCTGGCCGCGGGCAGCGGAAAAAGGATGCGCAGCGGCATGGCAAAGCAATTTATGACACTGGGCGGCAGGCCCCTGCTCTGGTATTCTCTGCAGGCAGTGGAACGGTCCGCCATAATCCACGACTGCGTTCTGGTGACAGGGGAAAAGGACATTCCCTATGTGCGCGCGGAGATCCTGGAGCGGTACGGTTTCCGGAAAGCGGCTGCGGTCATAGCCGGCGGGGGAGAGCGGTACGAATCGGTCTACAATGCCTTAAGGGCGATTGCGGAGGGATGCCTCCCGGAGCCAAACCGCGACGGGTACGTATTCATCCATGACGGAGCCAGGCCTTTTCTTTCGGAGAACATTCTGGAATCTGCCTATCGAAACGTAGTCAGATACAGGGCCTGTGTGGCCGCCGTGCCGGTGAAAGATACCGTCAAAATCGCGGATAAGGCCGGATTTGTAGTTCAGACACCGGATCGGAGCCGCCTTTGGGCCGTGCAGACGCCCCAGGTCTTCGAGACGGCCCTGATCACGGAGGCATATAGGAAGCTTTTTTTGCGGCTGGAAATGGGGGAGGCCGTTTCCGTGACCGACGACGCTATGGTATTGGAAACTATGTCCGGGATACCCGTAAAGCTGGTGGAGGCATCTTACAAAAATATCAAGATAACTACGCCGGAGGATCTCAGGATGGCGGAAAGCCTGCTTCAGGAAGAGAATTCCCCGACACATTTCGCCCGGTGTGACGCCGCCTTTTTGGACTGAAAATGCTGTCTGGAAAAAAGGTCTGGAAAAAAATGAAAAAAATTTAAAAAAGTTGTTGACAGATTTCATTCTTTTTGGTAGAATAATTTTTGCCGTTGAGACAGCGGCTCGCTTGGAGAGATATCGAAGTGGTCATAACGAGGCGGTCTTGAAAACCGTTTGTCCGCAAGGGCGCGTGGGTTCGAATCCCACTCTCTCCGCTGGGGGACAGACAGACAAGCCTCCCCGATAATGGAATATAAAACAGCAGATTCTGCTCACTTGGAGAAGTACCCAAGAGGCCGAAGGGACACCCCTGGAAAGGGTGCAGGTCGTTAATAGCGGCGCGAGGGTTCAAATCCCTCC
>Ga0137308_100803_pt1 | contig 42235 bp, 42 predicted proteins | sample Inofrocosms_June_FD_97181 | JGI IMG/M metagenome (GOLD analysis project Ga0137308, IMG submission 97181) | Mouse cecal microbial communities from Vienna, Austria - N-Acetylneuraminic and N-Acetylglucosamine D2O microcosms_June | ecosystem: Host-associated > Mammals > Digestive system > Large...
TACTTTTTTAAAACTTTTTCAACTTTTTTCTACACCGTTTTTTCTCTCAGACAGTGGACTTTCATATTAGCATATTACTGCTAATTTTGTCAACAACATTTTCAAAAAAAATTGGAAGCACTTTTTCCGGTACTTCCGATTCTAAAACTTGGCAGTCTAAACGGAGAAAGAGGGATTTGAACCCTCGCGCCGGTCACCCGACCTACACCCTTAGCAGGGGCGCCTCTTCGGCCTCTTGAGTATTTCTCCATATCCGAAGTACGACACTGCCAATATTTTATTTTTGCATCAACATCTATGACGCAAAAATTATTATACATAAAGCTTCCGGCTTTGTCAATCATTTTTTCATGTTTTTATTTTAACTTTAATAACAACTTATATGGCGAAGCTCATTCCCTATCCCAATATAATGATAATCCTTTTACGAATTGCTTCATAACCAAAAACAACTATGCTCTTTGAAACATGACCAGCTTATTCCAATCCCCCATATTCTTCTATAGCCGCCTCTATCCTTTTCTTAACCAAATCAGCAATCTGCGGTGTTTTCATAGAAGCATATTCCATATATGAAATAGGCGGCAGATAAACCAGCTTTACCGTTACTGGTGCAATTGATTTTTCGTCAAACGGTTTAAAGGAATTGATCAGGGCGCAAGGTACAATGGGGCATTGCGCTTTTACGGCGCTCTTAAACGTCCCCCCTTTAAACGGAAGAAGCCTATTTCCCATTTTGCTTCTGGTTCCCTCTGCAAAAATAAGAAAGTTTCTGCCTTTTTTTACTTCCTCCGTGACCTGATTAATCACTTCAAGAGATTGCCGAATATCTTCTCTGTCAATTACAATAGACCGCAAGGCAGCAATCACTTGCTTCAGCAGAATCACATTACTGGCTTCCTTTTTAATTACAAAAGCAAACGGAACCGGACATGATTCCAAAAATACAAGCACATCAAACAGACCCTGATGGTTGGGAAAAAATATAAACCCGTCTTCCTTCGGTATATTTTCCAGACCGTGAGACTCAATCCGCACACGTCCCGCCCTATTAGCCGCTTTTGTAACTTTTTTAACAAATGCATAAGACTTCTCCAAATCGAAATCTTTTTTCTGTCCATACCACCATATTCCTGCCATGTAGTATGGAACTCTAATGATCAATCTTAGAACCATTAAAACAATACGCATCATTTTGATTAAATCTTTCTTATCTCTTCGATACTAATTTATTTTGCATCTATTTGTTTCATCTTCCAAAATGGATTACCTGCTGCCATTCTTGCAATACTTGTCTATGGCTGTTTCGTAAAGGTTATTCCCTTGTGAATCCATTACCACAATTACCGGAAAATCCGCCACCTCCAGTTTTCGAACGGCTTCCGTTCCCAAGTCTTCATAGGCAATTACCTCTGAAGAAGTAATGGAACGGGATAAAAGTGCTCCTGCGCCGCCGACCGCCGCAAAATAAACTGCGCCATTACGAACAACGGCATCCTTCACTTCCTGCGTTCTCTTTCCTTTGCCAATCATACCTTTCAGCCCCATATCCAACAGCATCGGCGCATATTTATCCATTCTGCTTGCGGTAGTAGGGCCTGCGGAACCGATGACCTTACCGGGTCTTGCAGGAGAAGGTCCCATATAATAGACAACATTATTCTTTACGTCTATGGGAAGCTGTTCCCCCTTCTCTATTGCCTCATGTATTCGCTTATGTGCCGCATCTCTTGCTGTGTACAGCGTCCCCGTGAGATATACATAGTCACCTGCTCTAAGGGAAGAGGCATCTTCATCACTAAGAGGCACCCTGATATATCTATTCATATAATTAATCCTCTCTTACTATTTATTTCGTTATTCAAATATACGCTTACCATCCGCTTTTTCATAATGCTGCCTTACCACAATTCCTAATTCAGCACATTTCATATTAATTAAGCAATACATTGCATTTATATCATTTTTTTCAAATTTACCGCCATGCCGCCAGCAGCGGTACAAACAATAATAGAGAACTTGTACAAAATTCTATATTTAATAGAGCGAATTCATTTCGCAAAATGTGTTCTATTTCGTTAAAAACTTTTAATATTTTCAGAAAGAATCACGCAGTCCGACTTTTATATCTTGAATTTCATTAGGAATCGGTAACAGTTCAGACAGCTCTCCTGCGAAGTCAAAATTGCGTCTCTATGCGATTTTTGCGAGACATGCGGGCGCCAAAACGCATTCTTTCCGCGTTTTGTGTGCATTCTTGTAACGGTTAAGTGACCTGTCTGAACTGTTGCAAGAATTGTTTTGTGAAGAATTGTTTTGCAAAAAATTTCTTTACAAAATTCTTACAGCATGGCGGTTTACATGACAACAAATATTGACTGCTACCGGCAAGCCTGCTATGTGGGTAGGATATGTATTAATATTTACCGCCAACGCTGTAACGGTTCCACCCAGCCCTCCGGGGCCGATCCCCGTGTCGTTAATTTTCTGCAGTAGTTCCTGTTCCATAGCGCGCACATAAGGTATGGATGACCTTTCGCTTACAGAGCGGGTCAACGCTTTTTTTGCCATTAACGCGCACTTTTCAAAAGTTCCTCCAATGCCTACCCCTACTACCATAGGCGGGCATGCGTTTGGTCCGGCATCCTTCACGGCAGTTAAAATTGCCGCTTTTACCCCTTCTATGCCGTCTGCAGGTTTCAGCATGAATATTCTGCTCATATTTTCGCTGCCGAATCCCTTGGGCGCTACCGTTATTTTGACCTGATCTCCGGGCACTATTTCATAATGAATAACTGCCGGTGTGTTATCGTTTGTATTGTCACGGTATATAGGATCCTTCACAACAGATTTCCTCAGAAAGCCTTCTGTATATCCCTGACGCACACCTTCCTGAACGGCTTCTTCCAATATGCCTCCCTCAAAATGAACATCCTGACCGATTTCAATAAAAATTACTGCCATACCGGTATCTTGACAGATCGGGATCATATCTTTTCCCGCTATCTGCATATTCTCTTGAAGCTGTTCCAGAATCTGACGGCCAAGAGGCGCTTCTTCACTTTCCACAGCTTTGCGCAAAGCGCACTGCATATCCTCTGAAAGAAAATGGTTGGCTTCTATACACATTTCTTTTATGCTTTTTGTTATTTCTTTGACTTTCAGTGTTTTCATAAAAACCTCATTCCGTGATTTCTTTTCTCACCATCTCAAGCTCTTCCTGTGTCGCCTCGTTTGGAACCCAGCCAAGCTCCTGGCCATCCCCCTCATATCTGGGAATCACATGAATATGAAAGTGATGTATGGTCTGCCCCGCCGTCTCTCCATTGTTCTGCAGCAGATTCAAACCGTCACACTTCAATTTTTCTCTCATCTTTCCGGCTATCTTCTTAGCCAAGACAATAGCTTCTGCCGCCGTTTCATCAGAAAGTTCAAAAAGGTTAATGGCATGCTTTTTCGGCAATATCAAAGCATGACCCTTAGTTACCGGCGCTAAATCCAAAATCACACGAAACTTTTCATCCTCATAGATAGTTTTTGAAGGAATTTCTCCTTGTGCAATCTTACAAAATATACAATCACTCATAATAATCTCCATTTCCGCTCGGCTTTTTGCCCAGACCAATTTCGGAGCAGGCAAAGCCCAGACACTAATCCTCTGATTCTAATAATCAGTCTTCGTACTTCCCATCATGCCACCAGCGCCGCAAAACATACTGAATTTACATTCAACTGGCAATTCTCTTTCAAACTGAACTTATACAAACCATTTCACCTTAAGGACAAAATTTTTTGTATTTTTATGACCGGCATTTCCGTAATATCTTTCGTGCATATCATCATTTACTGCTTTAAGCTCAATACAAGACGCCCCTTTCACCTTTACTCGTTGTTCAAGTTCTCTCAGAAGCATACTTCCAATCCTTTTGTCTTGGCACTTATAGGCAATAATTATTTCATCAAGTGTATGTCCTATAATATCATCATACTGCTTGAAGTATCCCATTACAAAACCTAAGACATTATTTGTATTCTCTACTATCAGCCCATGGGAATCTTCCATACCCAATACCTGATGAATCCGCTTTGCTGCCGCATTTTCATTCCAGCAGACCCCTCCTATTCGTTGTAACTAAGAAATATAAAGAGGTAAGACCGCCATAATATCTTCCGATTTCATCTCTCTAAAAGCATAGATTTCTATCTTCCCAGCAAATCTCTAGTTATATACTTGATTATAAAATATATGTCTTCTGCCTGCAATGTATATTTATAAGCTCATTTTGAATGGGTACACAATTTCGAAAAGGGAGATTTATTTTCTCTATACCTTTTCCGCAAAAGTAAACAATTGATCCAATGTTCTCAGTATTTTGAAATCCCCTTTGGTCTTCATGACCCCCGACATAAAAGCTCTCTGAAACGTCATTCTGCCGTTTACGATATCATCCATGGTATCTCGATTTAACTGTACCTCGACATCCGGCTGCTTCGGCGAACCGTACCCGCATTCCAGCTGCGGTCCATTGACTTGTAGTATCAGTTTTTTCTTCTTCTCCTCTATGGTAATAGAATATTCCGCATCAAACCCCGGCTGTGGCTTAAAGGATTTTTTTAAGGCAGCAACATACTCATCGTCTTCTCCCCCTTCTTCGCTCATCATACCCCTAAAAAGGCTTGCCAGCTCCTGAATATCTTCCTTTTGCCGCTGAACGTAAGTATCATCCGAAACATACTGTGACAATTGTTCCGTCTCCTGAGGAGTCAAATGAATCGTCTGAGGGACATTAATTTTTTGTTTAACAACCTGATTGCTTGCCGGAAAACTGGCCATACGCTGATTAATAGTGCGGTACATGTTTTCGGCCTTTTTTTCAATAATGCGCAAATATTCTTCATTCATCTCCAATACCACCGTATTTTCGATGTAGCCGCAAAGTCCGCTGCAAGGCAGCCCCCCTAAAATCTCCCACGAAGTGGAAAGGTTCAGCTTCGCCTCCTGTTCTCCGTATGTTGTAGACATAACAACAGGGCACATATATATCTTAGCAATTTTTTCTTTATCGCCGTAAAGCCAGCAGGCATCCAAAAACTGCTGCATAAAGCCACCGATTCCATACCATTCCACTGTAGTTGCCAAAATAATACCATCCGCATCCTTCAAAGTCTGCGGAAGAGTAGCTATCGTATTTTTACATTCATATAAATTATAGCGAGTTACGTTTACCCGCAGTTCTTCCAGTATCTCCTGCATTTTATTTATGACATAAGATGTGGGATCATCAATAATACCCCGTCCCCCATAATAGATATTAATATTCAACCTGATGCCTCCTGACTTCCGTTCCTTTTTCTCTGAAAAAAGCACATAATACTGCCGGCTGCAAATCCGGCAAGCAATCCTCCTATATGTGCTGCATTATCAATGTTTCCGCTTGTATATCCGCTATACAGAGATAAAAATATCATTAGTAACACTCTGGTCGTAGTGACATTTTCCGTACTCCTTCCGGAGAACAGCGCCAAAGACAGCAGTACTCCGTCCAATCCGAATATTGCACCACTGGCTCCCACCGTACCTAACGGATCACTGTTCAAAATCTTAACGTACAGTGACAATAAGTTACCTGCTATTCCCGATAAAAAGTAAAGCAAACACAAACGTATATGGCCAATCTCCTTTTCTATCATAGCCCCTAGAAAAAAGAGAATCAACATGTTGTTAAAAATATGGCTAATTCCGCTATGAAGGAACATTGCCCATAGAATTCTGCCATATTCCTTCTGTCCAACCACACCCCGAATAGTCAACATGCCCCTATCATATAAAATATTTCCGGAGCAAACACATGCCAAAAAAACAAATATGTTAATAAGCACAAGCACTCCGCTTATCAGTGGAATCTGTTTCAATCTATTCAATGATACCGACTTCCTTCCGGCAAAACTTTAACGGATTTTTTTCAATTATATTAATTCAAAGCTCTCCACTTCCTCCATCGCAGTAAATATATTTATTATTTCATTTTTGCCATAACATGCAGGTACAATCACATAACACTTCATACTCGGACCCATGTTGCTTTTCTTGTCCCATTTAATTTGATAAAGCGTCATCTTATAATAATCTATTCGCTCCATCAATTTATCATAATCCTGCGTCCCATGAGGAAATCGAAAACAAACCTGCGCTCTGGTAGGCTGCTTTACAATCCATAGATTCTTGTGGAGAAACCATTGGATAAAAAGCATAATCACGGTAGTACCGATGCCCATAGCATACATTCCTGCCCCCAATGCCATGCCGATTCCTATCGTTGCCCAGATTCCTACAGCGGTAGTGATTCCGCTGACATTTCCCTGTCTGCCGATAAATATAATACCGCCGCCCAGTATACCGATACCGGTAATGATTCCTGCCGCCACACGAGATACATCCCATGAGGCTCCGGATAGATTCACTACATCCGTGAACCCGTATTTTGATATAATCATCATCAATGCTGCCGCCAATGAAACCACCATATGGGTTCTGGTTCCTGCAACCTTTATTCTCTGCTGACGTTCTATGCCAATCGCTCCACCACATACACAGGCAAGAATGAGCCTAAGAAAGAAAACAATATTTACCCACAATCCCATTGTCATATTGTCAAGCATGGAAAATATTCCTCCCTCCGCCGCTCTCAAAAACACCCTTACCGAAACGAAAGATAATCAGAACTTCAAAGAAGTTAAAATCTGCCTTCATAATCGCGGAACATAAACAACGGTTTGGCAAAGCGGATTTCATCATAATTCAACAGTATATCATATTTTGCCTTTAAATGGAAGATTTTCCTTAAGGCCGGCCGGAACTGCTAACGAAATATAAGGATTATGTTACCGCACTTTATTTCGTCCTCTGATTCAAGTTTGCGTCTCTCATAGGGTTCCAGACGAAGACCGTTTTTATAAGTACCGTTTGTGGAATTTAAATCCTCCAAATAAATTTCCGTCCCTTGTTTCATAATTCTGGCATGCATTCTGCTGACAGATATGTCCTCCAATACCAAATCCACTTCTTCTTTCTTTTTTCCGATGCAAAAAATTTCCTTACTGAGACTTGCCAGAAGTTTCCCTTCCGGTGAATAAAGCCGGTGCTCCATATTGTCGGAATCAGGTCTTTCTTCTATGTAAACGGTTCTGCCATATTCTGTTTCCTGATCGTCATCTATCGTCTTGCCATACGTATATGTCTCTTCTTCCGCAACGGCGTATCCGTTCATTTCTCTCTGCATTTCTTTACGGTAATTCTCCTGAATGTCTTTATTTTTTCTCTTCTTTCCTTCAAAAATACTGAAAAATTTCTTTTTTTCCTCTTTTGTTGTCACTAACTGCTCTTCGGCTGTCGGCGGTTGCTGCAGTTCCTGTTCCATACCCTCTGTGCCAAGATTATCAATCGTCTCGGTTTTTTTTACCTCCTTCCGCTCCAGCAATACGGCATCCTCAAAAATCTGCCCTTGAAGATAAATATCTCCGTTTTTTTCCAGCTGGTCGTAAACATGATACACAAACTCCACCAGTGTCTCGTCTTCGTAATCAATATGTTCCACCCAAAAATCCACAAGTTTCCCAAAAGAATTTTCATATTCACAATATGGTATATACATGAAAGAAAAAATGCGATTATCCAAATCCGCAAAAATCTGTTCCGGGTGCCAGATTACATTGTGGTCATCCAGTAAAAACCGATCTAATTCCTGTTGAATCTGCCGATAACTCCACATAAAATCACAAATCCAGTCTCTGGTAATACATCTTCTTTCAAATATTTGAGCAATATTCTGTTTGGAGGAAATATCATAGTACAAATATGCCTGTCCGTCAATATACCGCAAGCTGCACGGCAACAATCCTTTAATTCCTCCTCTGCTCAAAATACAGTATTGATACCTTTTGTCCTCCGGCTTCTGATTTAACAGAAGCCTTTCGTAATTGCAATGAAGATTCCTTACATATTCTGTCTGTAACATCTCATGTCCTCCTATTCCGGTTTCGTCTCAACGCCGCCGTACCCTCTAAGGAAAGCAATTTCCATCCCTATAATGCACAGCCGAAAATTCTCTCTGATATTTTCGTTTCGTGACTGATATATAATTTTTTACTTGTAAAGAAGTTACTGTTTGGATGTTTCTATTTAGATGTCTCTTTATTATATGTTTCTATATTATAGGTTTCTATTTACATGTCTCTATTTACATGTCTCTACTTACATGTCTCTATTTACATGTCTCTATTTACATGCTTCTATTTACATGCTTCTATTTACATGCTTCTATTTACATGCTTCTATTTGGACTTTTACTTTATTGCAATTTCTAATAAATGATATTGGAGATATTCTATGGGCTTTATAAACGGCATCCGTGCTCCAAATATTCTGCCGGTTCCAAAAATTCCATCCTATGAACGGAAAATGGAATTCTCCTCGCCCGGCTGCCTCAATGATTCCCTTTCTCCATTTCATTTCGAACATAACAATATCCCATGCTACATACTTATTCCGGTACAATCCGGTCGTTTGAAGGTGAATTTTTTCTGTCAGTTCTTCCGCCGTTTTGGCTTCTGCAGCCGCACCCCGTAAAGTCTGGGCTGCCATATCTTGTTCCAACAGACATCTGTCATACTGAAAGACAAACAAGCCCACAGCCAATGTTATTATAAAAATAGTTATGGGCATAACCAGTGCTGCCTCCACGGAAAAAAATGCGTTTATTCTTTTATTTATGTTTATTCCTTTATTTATGTTTATTCCTTTGTTCATATTTCCTCCTAGTTTATTCACTTGCCTTATTCGGCAATCTGTTTTGCCATGCGCCTTCCGGCACAAATTTTCAGGTCTGGTCTACCATCTGCAATTTTGCAAAATCATTTTGCATCGGCAGAGCGTTGGAAGCGATACGGTAACTGTTCACCAAATACTCTTTCCGAGTATTGTTAATGACGTGTGGAAACAACCGCCAAATGGAGAGCCGAAAAGACTCGAATGTAATCCAATCAGTATATTATCTCCTATCTGCCCGCTCCGGCGGGCAGATAAGTCAGGATTGTAAAATGCCTTTTCATACTTCCAGACATGCCGACACAGTCGGTACAAACAATCAATGAATCGGTGCAAGCCGACACAGCCGGCACAAACAATTTATGAATTGGTGCAAGTAATTGGTGCAAGTCTGGAAGAATCGCACCAGCGATTCTTCGAGGAATGACTTAGTTTCTCTTAGGTTGGGTACAAAGAGGGGGTGTTTACACACCCTCTTTCCAACCTTAGAGAAACTTCATTCCTTTCACACTTCTCCACGATTCCGCTCTGCGGAATCTCATATCAAGATGAAAAACACATATTTTGACGTATTTTAACTGTTTTAACAGTTTGGAAGGCTTAAAGTTTCTCTGCGAAACAGACCTTGCTGTGAGCAGTTAGAAACTCTTCTCACACTATTAACTCAGAAAGCAAATACCCTACGGTCAGAAAAGGTATATAGGGAATTCTTGTCCATCTATTGACTCTGTGCATCACCAGCAGAATAACCGATAAAATTGAAATTAAAATCAGACTGAACATAGCTGTCAAAATGATTCCTTGAATTCCCAGAGCACTTCCCAGAAGTAATAATACTACCCCGTCCACCCATCCGGCTTTTCCTGTACTGACAGCCAGCAGAAGCAAGAGTATTCCGGGAGCCATTCCCCATAAGCTTCCTGTAATGTGATATTCCTCAAATGCATATTTATAGAATCCTCCACATATTATGCCTGCTCCTCCTAGCAGAACCATCCACACCGGCACACTTTTATACCGAATGTCAAACAGGCTCAATCCTATCAGCCATAGAAGTACTAATATTTTTGCCATATGCTTTTTCCCGAACCTTTCTTATGTAATTTCGCCGCATAGCCATATTCTCTGCCGCTTCAGACAAATATCCACATAGATATCCCCTTCCCGCTAATTTATTCACAAATCTTCCCTCGTCCGCGACAGCCTGTCGGCGATAGATTCTGTCATTCCCCTCCGCATCTTCCGCATGGGCGATAATCTCCGGCTTCTTTTAACAAGATAGCAAATACGGTTCTTTTCAATCCGGAACAATTTCTTTGATAATGAAAACAGTCCCCTTCCCGCGTGATATATAAGACACGGGATCCTATTTCTCCTCGGCATTTCATACATTCCGAATATTTTCCGCCATTTTCATTGCGATATTTATCCACATTTTCTGCCGCAATTTCTTGTATCGAAAGTTGTAAATGTGTACAGTTTCTATCCTTGTGATATACTTTTCCCGTTTCTGCCACATATACTGTGATACCTTTCTCTCCTTCCCCCTCTTCTCCTCCGGTAATGTCATAACCATTCCAGATATGAGCATAATACCGATTGGCCATGCGAAAAGGAACAAATCCCACCAACCCACACCACGGAGAAACCCCATAAGTAACGATAATTTCAATCTCATCCCCGCAAGGAAATATTTCGCTCTCCCAAAAATGCAATCCGGCAGTACCTTGGGACAGTGGAGATGCGTTAAGATAATCTTCTCCCAGATAGTCTACCAGCTGATTTTTGATGTATTTATATGAGAAAGCAACACCTGCCATTTCCTTCCACCACGAATCTTCTCCAACCTCCATTGCCCCAAGTGTCTCTTCTTCACTCAATATATAGCCGTAAACAGCCAGCCTGTTCCCCGTCTCCCAAAGAGCCGTCTGCAAATTCCCGTGAAGCCGAATCATCTCTATGGCACAGCTCAAATTCACAAGAAAAAACAAAAATACGGGTAATACCGCCGCCGCTTCCACGGTCATGCCGGCATACAGTCTGTGAGATAAGAAGGCAGCCAGCGATGTCTCCTCTATGGAGCAGTGTGCTGATTCTTTCAAGTTTTGGGCGAAACTTGTGTCTATGTTCTGATCAATCGGAGAAGGATTTCCATAGTTTGTCAACGAGTTACTTTTATTTTTCCTCCATAGAACAGACATCGCTGTCCACCTTCCTTTCTTAACCGTATGTCTCTTTAAGAGATGCACCTCCATGTGGTTTTATCACCGGAAATTCTCAAAAACGATTACCGATTACCACAATACCTGTACAAGACGCTATGACTTATTGCGGAAAATAGAACTTTTTCCTTGTAATTTCAAATTGAAATCCATGTCTGCTTTCTACTTCTATGTATGCTTCCAGTCCGGCATAGCATCCATCCAAACGAAAAGCCCCATTCCCCGAAGTCATGCGGATATCTGCTTCTACCATGTTCATGGCTCTGGCAGTCAAGGTATCCAGATCCGTACACATCATAAAAATTCTCAGATAATCTTCATATGTGAGATCGTTTTTATGAAATTTTTCACTTTCGTGGAATTCCTCAATTTCATAAAATTCCCCATTCTCATGAAATTCCCTGATCTCATAAAATTCCTCATTCTCATAAGTCTTTTCGTTTTCTGTTTCTTCTCGTTCATTCAGCTTTCCTGACAAAGCATTTTCCAAACTGTAATGCCATGATTCGGTATCCTTCAGCAAGGGAACACTTCCGCCTGCAATTAATGTCTTAACATCATAAATGCTTTCCGCGAAGGCCCAGCCCAATATGATAGCCGCTTCCAGAACAGGAGCTACTTCGGGAACCATGGCTAAATCACATACCAAAGTCGCTGCAAGCTCTGCTTCGCCGCGCTTTTCTGTATCGGAAAGCAGGTGCAAGGTATTGGCCGCCTCACGGATGGCACAGATTCTGTTTAATACCGAGCGAAGATTTTCCGCGTCGCTGTTTCCATCCGATACCAAATATTCAATTTGATATTTAAGCCCATCCTCCTCATCGACCTTACCGTAATGTCCCATATAACGCAGCAGATACTCTTGGAAAAGAAATCGTTCCCATAATCGGTCAGCCTCGGACAGCGGTTTCAGGGCAATATTGCCCTGATTGTTCTGTCCTTGTTCCATCCTGTCCGTAACGCTTCCTTCTGTCCGAAATACACCGGCGGACAGTTCACTATTCTCATCCAAAACCAGCTTCAATATCCCTTTTTTCCGCTGTTCCTCCAAGCGAATGGTAGGATTACTGATATGAAAGATATAGGGTTCCTCCTCCCCTATGTCGATTTCCATGCCGTCGTATTCCTGAATCTCATAGTCCAGCCGATCTTTTTCCTCCTCCACATCTCTCTCTTCCAGCCCGTTTATCTCGATAACCTGCATCCAGTTCTGAAGTTGCATCAAAAGATTTAGGCCTATATCATCCTTGACGGCTTCGGCTGCACATTTTCGAAATACCGCACCTTTTTCATCGGTCAGAACCGATACTCTTTCCAGAGATACTTTCTTTGCATACAACGCAAAGAAGTCCCGGTAAAATAGAGAACCCAAAAATACATCCTTTAAGTCCAGATTCTTCTTCAAATAATATTCCAAATGTTTTTCTGTGTTGATTTTACCGGGCAAATTGGTGCCGTAAGATGAGTCCACTGCAAATAGATTATATTGATTGAAAAGTTCCCTGTGGTATTCTGCCAATACACTCTGTAAACCGATTTCCGCGGCAATCTCTGTCTCCAAACGGGCTCCATTTCTACGTGCTCCTTCAATTAATGTCAGACACAGGGAAAGAATCAAAGTGATACAAAGTGCAAGATAGACCGTGAGATATGCATTTTCCTGCTTTCTCAAATCTTATTAGTCTCCTTTGTAATCTTATCAAAGATATTGTTTACCAGATCGGTAATTCGATCTTTAAAGATAATGACAAGTCCCACCAAAACCACAATGATTAAAATGATTTCCACCGTTCCCATACCGTCCTCTTCTCTGATAAAGTCTCTAATGTCTTTTAATTTACCCATAATAAAATCCTCCTTTTCTGTCTGATATCTCTTGTAATCTTAAACCTTTGTTTCTTGGAATATTTTCGATATTATTTTTCCTATCCCCCCTCTTTCTCAACCATGCCGCTTGTCCGGTGTGCCCACAGCTTGACATCAGGCCAATTATATAGAATGAATTTTCATTCTGCATAACAAATTTCCAACGGCGCGACGGCAGCTTATTGCATACTAATCTCCATGATTTTACCTCGCAAAATCTTAGATCTATGCGAAGAATACCCTTATTTGAGAAATTCTTCTCACGCTTTCAAACATACCGCCAATAACAGTACAAACAATGAATGGATCAACCGGTTCAAAATCTGGAAGAATCGCGCCGGCGATTCTTCTAACTGCTTTAGCAGTTTGGTGAGAAGCTCTGCCTCGCAGAGCGTGAAATCACTTAACAAGGTTCTTGCGAGCTTAGTGATTTCCTTCACACTTTTCCTTTCACACTTCCCGTCATGCTTCCATCGGCGGTACAAACAATTTATGAATCGGTACAAGGCCGGAAGAACGCTGCTCTTGCGTTCCTCCAACTGCTTTAGCAGTTTGTGAAAAAGCTCTGCTCCGCAGAGCGTGAAATCACTTAACGAGATTCTTGCGAGCTTAGTGATTTCCTTCACACTTCACATGGCAGAAAAAGCAGGCACCATAATCATAACCATCACTACCGCCAGCATCAGCACCATCGGCACCAGCAGTTTTGTTCCCGCCTCTTCGCCCAATCTCTTACAGCTTTGCAGTCTTTCCTCTCCGGCTCTGTCTGCCTCCTCCCGCAGACGTTCCAGCAAAGCCCTGTTTCCCTTTTTCAGGTTTTGGATCAGCAGCGTACTCAGACGAATGTATTCCTGAAGCCCCGTTCTTTTCCCAAAATGTTCGTAAACGGACGCTTCCGACACACCTGAATGCATTTCCCGACAGGCATAAAGCATTTCTTCATATGCGGGATGGGCGGAATAAAAGTTTTCCCCTCTTCCTTCGTACTCCGCGGCTGTTTTCTGAAAAGCGCCGCGAATGGTAATTCCCGCACCTATGTAAAGCGCCAGCTTATGCACAATATCGGGATAATCCCTCCACATCCTCTTTTTCCGCTGCTCCAGTTGCCTATGCAGATCATAATCGAACATTCTATATACCGATAATGCCGTCACAATCGCCAGCACCCACAATGCAACACTATAGTCCTCCGTTTCCTGCTGCCAGTTTACCGCTTCCCCTTGCCACTCATCGGGCAGCGTCCATACATCCTCTCCTCGGCTTTCATATTCCGATTGCATCAAGAGTTTCTCTAAATCTTCCCGAAACCGTTCTTCGGCGGTAAGTTCCTCCGGCACTACCCTGAGATGCAGCATTTTTTCCCGAACCGTTTCCCCGTAAATCATTTTGACAGTCATTTCCGCCTCAACCGGATATTCGGTTTCATACACTTTGCCCGTGCTTCCCACAACAGCGGGGCTATGACTCTCCCACTCCAGCAAGAAGGGATAATTGCCGTAGCTTTCTTCCAAGATCAGATCGGAAGAGATTCGGTCGAAAGCTTCGTTTTCTCCTAAAATGTACTCCGGCAGCCGATTCCAAAACTCTTCCCACAAAATTTCCGCCTCGTCATCTGCCAATTGCAGCGGCGCCACTTCTATCGGAAAACTGCCGTTATTTCTATCCCCGCATTTTGCCTCCAGCCGTATTTTCACACAGCCTTCCTTGTAATTCCCCCTGATAATCCGGCCATCCTTATCCAAAATCAGATTGCTTTGGACGTTATACCTTGCAAGGATTCCCAACAATGTGCCCACAAATATAATTGCCAGAGAAAAGCTGATTTTTTTCATATAATAATCTGCCTTCAGCTGTTCCTTTCTCTCCCCCGGATACAGAACGGATAGATCTCTTTCCACCTGCCCCGAAGAAAACAACGAGGATTTTCGGATACAGATTTTTTTGTAAAAACAAACTGCCATTTTGTAAAAGGGAACGAGTATCCTGCTTACGTCTCCTTCAGCCGGTTCTCTCCGGGATAGAATTCCCAGCACCAGATAACAAGTTAAAACAATGCCTCCTGCCACGTACATCAGTCTAACCTCCATGCCGCAGCTTCGCTGCGACTTACAATCCCATGGAGCTAAAGCTCCGATGAAAAATGCCGTATTTAGGGCATTTCTCGGTGTGAGACATAGAGTTTCTCTGCGAAACAGCCCTTGCTGTGAGCAGTCAGAAACTCTTCTCACAATAACTCCTACGCCAGTTCCGCATAAATTCTTTGCATAACCCGGTCTCCCATAATGTATGCGGAAAGATATATGCCCAGACAACCTGTCATTAGCGCAGCTCCCTGCCAATTGTGGTATAGCACATCAAAATATCCTTGGTTTGTAAGACCGATATACAGAAGAATCCCGAAAGGCATTCCTTTCATGATATTCTGCTCCATCTGCTTTCCACTCAGCAAAACTGCTATTTCCTGCTGCAATTCGATTTTTTGCCCGATCATAGCGGCGGATTCTCTGATAATTTCCGGCATATTTCCCCCGTTCCTTTTAGCCAGAACAAATATTTGTGCAAACTCTTTTATCTCCGTGCATCCGCTTCTTTCTGCCAGTCCGGACAAAAGCTCCTCCAAAGTGATGTTGACATCCAGCCCTCTTCTTATATAATCCAGCTCTCTACAAATCAGCCCCTCCTCCCCGTACAATAACACCATTTCCTGTCTGCATTCCCGAAAAGAGGATTCCGCCGAATATCCTGCCTGAAGAGAAGCGGAAACCGATAGAATACATTCTCTGAATTGTACCGTCAATTCTTTTTTCGTCCGGTTTATTTTCTTTCGGCAAACGGATCGATAGTAAAAGATTCCTGTAAAAGACATGGGCAGTACCGCCATTGCACTCCGGTAAAAAAAGAAGGCAAAAAATATCGTTACGGTCAAAGAAAGCAAAAGAGCTGCTGCCAGTTCCCTTTTGTTCGGTTCATACCGATTATAGTCCCGCTGTTTTAAGCTTGTTTTCATATAATAACTTTCCTTTCTTCTGCAATCTTCCCACAATATTTCCGCGGCTGTCCTCTCCCGCTTCCTCGAAAAGAAACAGCGGATTCAACTTGATTTCACCGTTTTCACACCCTGCCACCTCGGTAATCTCCAGAACGCGCCTTGTTCTATCCCTAAGACGCCCTAAATGAACGATAACATCCACACCGGAAACAATCTGCTGCCGGATAGCCATAAGCGGTATATCCATCCCCATTAAGACCATGTTTTCCAATCGAGCCAACATATCCTTTCCACTGTTGGCATGTCCGGTGGACATACTGCCGTCGTGCCCGGTATTCATGCATTGCAGCATGTCAATAGCCTCCGCTCCCCGGACTTCCCCCACGATAATGCGGTCGGGCCGCATCCTGAGAGATGTCTTAATCAGCTCCCGAACGGTGATTTCACGACAACCTTCCACATTGCTGTTTCGGGTTTCCAACTGTACCAGATTGGGCAGCCCCTGAAGCTGTAATTCCACGCTGTCCTCAATTGTAATGACTCTTTCCTCCGGTGGGATATAATGCGATAACACATTTAAGAGTGTGGTCTTGCCGCTGCCGGTTCCGCCACTGATAAAGATATTATATTTTGCCTTGACCAGACTTTCCAGAAAGTCCGCGGCCTCCGTTGAGATAGTATCTGTCTGCAACAGGCTCTCCATGGTAATCGGTTTATCCGGAAATCGCCGGATCGTCACTATGGGGCCGTTTAATGCAATGGGATTCATAACAATATTAACACGGGAACCGTTAGAGAGCCTTGCATCCACAATGGGCGACGCCTCGTTGACAACTCTGTTACAGCCCGCCACAATCTGTTGAATCACATCTTGAAGCTTTTCTACGGATTCAAAACCGATATCCAACTCCCTGAGCTTTCCTTCTTTTTCGATGAAGATATGATCCTTTCCGTTAATCATTATCTCGGTCACCGTACTGTCCTCTACAAAAATCTGTAGAATATCCAGCCTCCTCAGAGAATCAAACAACTCTTTTTTCAGCCTTCTCCGCAGTTCCACAGAGTAAACGGTCAGACTTTCCTGACTGAGCAGAATTTCGTCTATGGTTTCCTCCACCTCTTCATCGGAATAGTCCTTCACATAATCCATTTTTTCCCGCACTTTCCGGCGCAGTTCTTTTTTCAATTCCGTATATTCCAATTTCGTCATCTCCTTGTATCATAAGTATGCAGCCAGCCGGAGCAGGCTATAGATTCATTCCTTTTTATAACATGGACATGATTTCAGCAATTCTCTCACCATATCCGCCAATTCTCCTTTTGTGTATTGCTCCAGTTCTTCCGGCAGCCTGCGGATGTGAGACAGGCTGACGCGTTTTGTCTTATCCAACACATCTTCGTATTCATACAGAGCCAGCACCTGCTCATACTGGAGCAGTTTACTGCAGGCAATGCGGTCCTCACTGACTAAAGTAAAAATGTGGCCGCATAGCCGCAGTATGTCAAACAGTCCCTGCATACTTTCCGACAAGTCTAAAATTACATACTCATATTCACCTGACTCTTCGATTTTCTGCAGCAGCCCCAGCCACTCTGCTGCAGTCACCGTCAGCAGATTCTGCCCTGATTTCATAGGAGGAATATAGTCCAGATTCCCTTTTCGGCACAGCATCGTGCGCATTCTCAAAAGGAACTTATTCTGCTCCGCATTCAGAAAATACAACAGATCCGCCAAATCGAAAGTTCTTATGTCGGGAAGCAGCTCGCCGATTCCGGCATAATGTTCAAAATTTAAATAGAGCGTTCGATGCTCCTGTGCCAGCAGCTGGCTCATAGTCAGTGCAAAGGATGTCTGCATACACCGTCTGACAGGAGAATAATTGCCGATAAAAACGGTATGACTGCTTGTCCTAAGTCTGGGCAGCTGTATATCCGCAATTTCCATATAGACCGCCAACAGATATCGGAGCACCTCTTCCGCCTGCTGGTATTTGTCCACGCAAGGCAGTTCTTCCCAACGCAATACTCCGCTTTCACTCAGCACAACGGTTCTGTCCGGCCGCAGTTTCTGCAATTCTTCCGTATATGCCGACTCCGATACCACCAGCATAACGATAGGACGGTACTGCTCACGTTCAAGCAATTCTTTCACGCTTGTGTATGTGTGAAGCTCCCATGGCAGATCCTTGTGTCTTCTCAAAAATTCCGACATCAGCTGCGCATACTCTTCCTCCGTGTCACACAGTGCCATCACTTTTCCGTCCGATTCTCTCACTCCTAATAAACACCTCCCCAATACAGTAATATACTAATCAGAACAGGTCCGGACAGACAGATTCCTGCCGCTTGCTTTTCCTGCCGGCTTTCCAAATACAGTTTCCAGCATCCGCTTTCCGCCACATCCGCCAAATACGCAGCCAAATAGCCTATGCGCTCCCGTATATTACTTTCCTTCCACATTTTAAAAAGAGAAACCATTGCCGAAATCAGCAAAGAAACAAATAAGAATACCAAGATCCTTGAAAAGGGAAGATACCCGGCCGTAACACCGAATAATTTTACATCTCCCGCACCGATGGATCCGATTTTAAAGAACGGGTACAACAGACATATGATCAAGACTGCTTCCCCCAAGTAGGAAAGCGCTCCGTCTATTCCGCTCTCCCCAAGCCGATACCACACGCCGAAGACTGCCACAAGAGCCATGAGATAATTGGGAATTTTCTTCCGTCTATAATCATAGCCACAGGCAGCCGTCAGCATAATACATAAAGCTGCCAAACGTTCATCTCCTTTTCGGTTCGTTGTAAGAAGCATTATAATCAATCCGATTTTATTTTGCAAGTACTAAAACACAGAAATATCATTTTTGTTAATACTCTACAAAATTTTGTAAAATCCGATTCCGTAAAGCGCTACAAGCCCCGGAAATCCAAGGAATCCCGATGTCAAAACAGTAACCGGATTTATGCCTACTTCAATGGGTATCCCCATGCCCAGCAAAGCATCATTTATAAAGTAAATCGCAATTGTCCCTAAAATACCCCTCATGAGAACATTCAGCATCCACTCTGTTTTTCTGCGGACTGCCCCTACTATAAGCACTGCCGCACATGCTACAATGATGATTGTCGTCCCTGAACTAAAATTCTCCATATATGCCCTACTTGTATCTTTTTTTCAAAATATGTGATACCTGTCAAAAATATGCATCTTATCCGGTCTTTTCCGTACAAACGCTCCCGGAAACCTTCACAAGTACCCCAGCAGGAAGCAGTGCGTACAAACCGGGAAAATTATTTTTCAAACGCGCTTTTGCTCCCATTTGCCCCAAAATCTTTGGCTGTTTTACATAAAATTATCTTTATGAGCAATACATTTTGCACAATAATTACATATTTGCCAAACTCTGCCATCCGTTTTGGTATATTTTTCTAAATCCAAACCTATACTTGTAACAACCTAACGGAAAGGACGCTCGGAATATGAAAATGTATTTCAGTCAAAGCCCTGATACCTCCTGCTTATCGGAAGAAGATTTTACCCCTGTAAATCTTCAGGATTCCATCAAAAAAACCCGACAGGCGCTTGCTGACGCCTATGCGGGTTTTGACAATGCACTGGATGACGATCTCATCGACAGCTACATTTATGAAATTAATTCTCTGCAAAAGAGATACAAGCATTTGACCGATCTGGCCGCCTCGGAAACAGAGACAGACAAGCAGGAATCACACCAGCATTCCCCGATTCGTGCCTTGGTCAGCCATGTTTTCAGTTAAAGTATTCCTGCCATATGTCAAACCGGCATAAACGGTCTGTGAGTTGTTCATAACCGGTCCCGACGGATTCTGCCCCGCAATCTGGTCATAGGCATCATGCAAGGGCTTAATCACACGCACAATCTCCGAAAGCAGTTCTTCGCTCTTTTTTGCCTCTCCCAGCGCCAGACGCCGGATGCAGAACAGATAAAGCTGCTGCAGGGCAGGGGCCGGTTCATACTTTGTATTCAAAGATTGAAGCAATTCGTTCAGACATCCTCTGGACTTGCGGACAGCGTCCTTAAACGCTGCCTCGTCCTCCGCCCGCAAAGCATTTACGCTTTCCTCAAGATAGCACAACAGCATTTCATATAAAATGACCACCATTTCCGTGGAATTTGCCTGTGTAATACGCAGTGTAAACTGCTGTTTCGTTTCCTTCGTCATAATTCACCCTACTGAAGCAGCTGCAAAACTTGGGAAGGTCTTTCGTTGGCCTGTGCCAGCATGGAAGTACCTGCCTGAGTCAACACCTGAGCGGTTGTATAATTTGTCATTTCCTCCGCCATATCTACGTCCATAATACGGGAGTACGCCGCCGTCATATTTTCAACGGTGACGTCCAGACTGTTGATGGTAGACTCCAGACGGTTCTGATATGCACCCAATTTTCCTCGAAGGCCGGAAACATACTTGATACCGCCCTTAATACTTTCAATAGCCTCTTTTGCGTCCTCAACCGTGTCTACCTTCAGATCCTCAACACCCAGATTCTGCAAAGTCAAAGCGGGGATATCCACCTCCATAACCTGCCCTTCATTGGCGCCCACCTGTAAACGCATAGAACCTATTCCGGTAGCGTCAATGGTAAAACCGGTATAAGTAGTAGTGCCAACCGGCACACGGGACAGATCCAGCTTCATCTCAAATCCCTTATCGTCTTTAATGGTCAAAAGGTCTTTGTTTACGGAAGTGGTTACATTCTGGGGGAAACCTGCACCGGGTACAAAATCTCCGTTGTTCACCACATAATTCCCGTCCGCATCCTTCTGCACCGTTAAGCTTGTAACCTCATATTCTTTTGCCGGAACATCCGTGGAATAGGAATTTACCTTAATATCAATGGCTGCCGATTCTTTCACAAATCCCTTCAGGGAAAACTCTCCGTTCAGCAGCTTCTGGCCGTTAAATTCGGTGGTTTCGGATACACGCGTAATCTCCTCTTTCAGCTGTGCCACTTCCGACTGGATTACACTATTGTCTTCCTCCGTCATGGTTCCGTTTGCCGCCTTAATTGCCAGCTCGTTCATACGCTGCAGCATATCGCTGACTTCCGATAATGCACCGTCTGCAACCGAAATAACGGACACGCCGTCACTTGCATTCTGGTTTGCTACATTTAATCCCTCAATCTGCGCGTTCATCCTCTTTGCCATGGCAAGCCCCGCAGGATTATCCTTTGCATGGTTAATCTTCAAACCGGAGGATAATCTCTCCAAAGACTGGGACAAAAGGTTGTCATTATTGGAAAGTGCATTGTTCGAAAGCATTGCAGAAACGTTGTAATTAATTCTCATATTAGAAAATATGCTCCTTTCTATCAACTGTCAAGTGCTAGATCCTGCCCGCCGCACCGCTTCGCCCGGACACCTTACGGACAGAAACATCCTTATTCGCCCGATAAGCGGATATTTTGTTAACGGCTGCCGGAACCCACAGAATGCAGAAATACCTTTGCCACCCGGTAAAGCTCTGCATTGTCCGCCTTATCGGCACTGTTTCCCTTCGGTATATTTGTTTCCCGAGCAGTCCGATCCGCCGTGACGATATGTAGTTCCCCTATCGTCCAGTTCTGTTTCGCTTCTTCCCTAAAGGTATCGGCAACTCTCTGCCATTTCATAACCTCTTCTTCCGTCTTTCCTATGAAAATTCCGTGAATGGTTCCGTTTTCCATAGAAAGAGAAGCTTCCAGACTTTCCTCTCCCTCCACATGAACGTTAATCTGAACGGTACTCTTTTGAGCGCCGTTTCTGTCAAAGGTCAAACGGACTCTGGAAAGAGCGTCGCCTATATACATGGGGACAATATACTCCTCCTGCCGAGCCAGATGTGACACTACCGTAAGCTGCTTGTGAATCAACTGCATCCGGCGCACGTCAATGCTGGTTTCCGACGTCTCAAAGGAAGCCTGCTCCACGGCGGCCGTTGCTTCCTCCACAGTCTCCGCATAAGCCTCTCTGAAAGAAGCCTTATCCTCCAGCTTCTGCCACAGCTCCAGACTCTGTATCACTTTATTGTCCGCCGCATCCGCCGCACCTTTTTCCACGGCCTCCTGCCTTGCGGTTCCTTGAATCGACGGTTCTTTCCTCTTTCCTGCCGCCCCGTACAGGTCTTCCGTTCCTTGCGTTAAAGCCTGTGCCGCCATCAGGTTCTCTGCATTGGGCGTCATTTCCCCCCGCTGCAGCATAGCCGCGCTGTCCCCGTCAGTCTGTGCCGTCTGCCTGATTTCTTCCAGAAGGATATTGTTATATTCCACGGCTGTCTGCTCGCTGTATGACACTTCCGTCAGAATCTTGTTTACATTTTGGACAAACGCCTTTGCTATCTGGTCGGAAATACTCTCACCCTTACGGATGGTCTCCGTTACGGCGCCCAATTCGTCCGTAGCCCTCTTGTCAAGAGATTTTACTTTTCCCGTGCGGACTGCCGTAAGCAAATTAGAAAAATGCATTTCCGCCTGTGTGTTTACCAGTGCACCTACGGCAGCGCCGTCGGTTTTCTCAATCTGGCGGAGCAGACGGTATATACCGATATACCCAGCTCTCTCCTCCTCCGTAATTCCGTGGTTTCTCTCCAAGCCATACAGGAATCTGCTGTAGCTTTCGGAGGATTCCCTATAATCTTCGGGCAGCTCCTCAAAATAGTTCTCAAGTTCGGCAAAACTCTTTTCCAAAGGATTTATGCCGTCTTTAATCATTTTCATAACCGCTGCGGGTGTCATCTTCTCCGCCACGGTACGCACCTGATGGTCGGCCGCTTTCACGGCTTCCACATTCTCCAAGGTCATTTCCATACGATTGTAACCCAGAATCCGGGCAGCACGGCGGTTTTCTTCCGTAAGCTCAAGCCCCAGATCCTGCAAAATATCGTCCACATTGGAAAATGCCTTTTTTATATTGTCACCCAAATCGCTTCTGGGAGCAGTCATCAGAGCCTCATACTCCGTTTGGGCTTTCCGGTAAGTGTCTTGAAGCGCCTTGCCCTCGCTGTGGAATTCTTCAAGGGAAGCCGTAGCCTGCCCCTCAGCGAAGGTTCCCAGAACCTGTGCGGGTAATTCGGGAATCTCAGCCACAACGGCGGTAGTCTGTGTAAAGCTGCGGTATTTCTCCAATGCCTCCGCGTCTCCGGGGAAATATTGTTTAGCCAGCTCCGCTTCCGCCTGCTTTAAAGCCTCCACCAGTTCTTCCATGGGCGCAGTATCAATGGAAAAACCACTCTTTAACAGCTTTACATTGATCTCCGCCGTCATGCGCAGTCTGATTTCTTCCAGCTGCCTGCGGGCTGCAATGTCTCCCGCATATTTTTCCATGATCTCGCTGCCTTGATAATAGGCGGCCGTCTCCGCGGCTGTCTCGTATATATTTCGGCCGTCTCCCGTCAATTCTCCATGTATGGGCTTTCTGCCCTCCGCAATAGCAGTGGCCGCAGCAGCCGCAAAATCCTTCTCCGATACGGGAAGCTCCAGCCCCTCCAATTTCTCCAGACGATCCAGATTTTCTGCCGTCAGAGGATAACCCTTCTCCAGAAGCCAGCGTGCCGCCCTGCGGTTCTCTTCGTTGGGCTCCCGCTGTGACTGTTGAAGCACCTTATCGATCTGTGCCGCCATATCCGTCTCGCTGAAGGCTTCCGCACTCTGGGTATAGTATCCCTGAACATCCTCCGCGTAATATTTAGGCGTTCCGGCCGTGCCGCTGCCTGCTCCGCTGTTCTGCGCCAGATACAGATTCCAGATTTCGGCCTCCATTCCGTTGTCGATAAGATAGCCGGTGCCCCCTTCCCCCAAGGGTTTTAACTCTGCCGCCATATTCCACGCTTGGACAACATCGTTCAGATTCTCCTCGGTAAGAGGTATGTCTGCCTGCCGGAAGCTCTGTGCCACTGCCGCCGCCAACGCCTCGCTGCCCACTGCCGCCGCCAAGGTATCCATATCAATGTCATCGGTATATCCCGCAATATGCTTGCCCGCACGGACCAGCTCCGCTTTAATCTTGTCTACAATCGTCACCGCCTCGTCCGGATCCATGCTCTGAAAATGGAATCCTTCTTCCTGCATTTTCGCATAATCTTCCTGAGACATGGTATGTGACATTACGGTCATGTAATCCTGCTGAATTGCGGCGTTTATATTTCCCGCTTCCTGCTGCAGCTCGATCAGACTCTTGCCTTTTTCTTTGCCGGGAACCGCCACACTGCCCCATAATCCTTCTTTTCTGCCGGAAAGAAACATCTGACAGTCGGCACTGCTCTTCGCACTGCGATGAGAATACGCTTTCTCCCCATAGTGTCTTTCCGTCTCTACCGCCGGCTGCTGTTGAAATGAAATCTTCAAAACGTAACCTCTTTTCCCGAAATTTAACGATATGCTTCAAATAAAATCTCTATTCAGGCAAATAACAAAATTTCTCCGCCTGATATAAACCTAACATGTATTTCGGTGAAAAGAAGCGTTTTCTTAACCATAAGTTTAGAGCGCGTTTGAAAACATTTCCGTACATCGCCGCGTTCCTCCTGCGGAAAGCGTTTTACAGCGCTCTCTACCCCCATGATTTCCGGAAGTTATTCCCTCTTTCTCAAGATCAATACGGCAATCAATGTGACTGCCACAATCGTTATGTAAATCCCTGTTTCATGGTTTTCCTTGGGAGGTGTATGAGTATATTCCACCGTGATTTTATTGTCATCACCCGATGTTTCGGCAGCATAGCAATATACGCAGCCCTTCACCAGCACCTTCCGTTGGAAATTCCCAAGCTGCCTTCCCGAAAAGCTGCCGCTCTCCGGTGTACGGCAGTCGGCCGCCAGCATATTTCCCTGAATCCAGCCCTCATCTCCGGTCTTTTTATACCAGACCTGTCCGCCGTATTCATAGGGTTCAAAGCGGTCTCCCACCTCCAAAAATATGCTGTCATTTCCCGTGGGCATTATTCCGGTGGAAGATTCGTACACGGCATAAAACCTCAGATCCGATTCCGCCTGAAACGCAAATACCGTTATGTAAAACGCCACTCCGTCCTGCTCTGAATTCACCACGGTCACTGTCTGGATATCCGTATATGCCTTCCATTCTTTTCCGCCCGAATTTCTCAATTCATCGGCAATATATTGTCTCACATCCCTGTCCAATGTCTCAATCGCCCACACAGACATTCCTGATTTTGACAAATAGCGGTCCGCGCTCTCCGATTCCCCCGCCACAGAGACAATTTTAAGATATCCGCATCCGATCATCAGGCACATCAGCGTCAGGAAGCATTTCGTTAATATACCCTTTTTCAACTTTTTACACTCTCTTTCGCAACCTTTTTTGTCACAGGAAATCTTTGTATCCCGCTTTTTATTTTCACTCAATGTAGTAATTTAGAATTCTTTATTATGTTTATTAAAGTAGAATGTATGGCACACTGATAACAAAATTAGAACAAAAAATGTACTGAATAATAACGTAGCTATTTTAGAACAATTTGTTCTAAATGTCAATAGAACTTTATGCCGCAATTATACTAAATATAACAGTCCGTTGTAACAGTTTTGGCAGGTCGCAGAACTGCTGCATAAGCCTTCCTGAAAGGGAAATATCTGAACTGTGACAGTTTCTTACTGTTCATACGCCAGTATCAAAATGAAAGCGTGCAGGCTAAACGGTTACTACTAAATGTAGGTGATCAGATGAAAAAATATGAACGATTACGTAATTTAAGAGAAGATTTTGATATGACTCAGTCAGAGGTAGGGGCATACCTGCATATTTCCCAACGTTCTTATGCCCACTATGAAGCCGGAACGAGGGATATTCCTCTGGAAATATTAATAGAACTGGCAAACCTGTATCAAGTAAACTTGGACTATCTGGTAGGGAGAACCAATGTGAAAGAATTGCTTCCCTACTCTCCAAAAATCGGGACGTGAAACCGGCGGACAATCAATCATGGGAATGACTTTCTCCCCTACTCGCCGCACCCTCTTTCGCCGCCTCAGCGGCATACTTACTCTGCATGAGGCTGTGCAATTGAGCAGAGAAGATTCATCTTCTCCCTACTCGTGCGCCGGACGTCTGTCAGCTTCTGCTGACATATCTCCTGTAAATTCCCGTGTGCATAAAAAGAAAGGCAACACCTAATGTTATGCCTCTCCTTATATGGTTCTCTATAATGCTCAAGCAAATCTATTCCTGAATGTAAAGCTGCACACGTCTCTGAATGATTTCTGCTGCCTCTTCAGATGTTTTATCCCCCGCAAACACCGCTCCCGCCTCTTCATAGATAATATGAGAAATGTCATAAGGCGTCTTTGCCTGCATCCAATAAGCATGCTCAATAATAGTTTGAAGTATTTCCTTATCTTCTTCCGTCAGTTTAATCTGTACTATACCGTTAAACATTTCCGTTTGCTCCAGATACTTCTCAAAAGAGTCTTGACGTACCGGAAATCCGGTCTTCCCGTCCTGATACTTTTCCGAAAGCAAAAATTCTAAAAATGCCCACGCACCCTCTTTCGCATCTGATGCATGATTAATGCCTAATGGCGTATTAGAAATCATTTCATTATACGGTACGCGATTAACGGTAGGATATCCGATCCATTCCGAAATTTCTCCCATTTCCGCTACTGCATCCTGATAAGAATCCAGCGAAGAAACCGTCGTCCGATAAACCAACACCTCTTTTTGATAAAACCGTTCCTTCATAATCTCACTTAAACTCTGTCCCGAAGCCATAATTTCCTTCATGTCAACAGACTCAAGCGGAGGAATTCCAAGTTGTACGATCCTCTCCATTAATGATGCAAATCTTCCGTCATCAAAGCAGCACTCCCTATCCGTAAAATTCAAATAACTTCCCAAGTCAGCGTCAAGAACCATCCCCAACACTTCCATGGGATAGGATTGCTTATAGTCTAAACAAAATACCAATGCCGCATTAGGATTATTTTCTCCCATATCCAAAAATTGATCTGCATTCCAACCGTTACCTTCTGCTGTCCCCTTTTCAACCAAAAAACCGCTGACTTGAAAATCAGGTAATACGCAGCACATAATATCGTTAACAGTGCCTGCCCTTTGAACGGCAGGAAGCAAGTCTTCTTTTTTTATAATATTACTCTCTGCGAAATAAGGCGTTAAATCTTCCAAAACACCTTTATCTGACAATACAGTAATATCAATTGCAGAAAGGCTGATTAAATCCGGCCCCTCTCCCTTTATCAATTTTTCCTGAAATTCCATAAAAGAGTTATAAAATTCAAAGGTAATCTCATAGGACGTACTTTCCCTGTTAAAAGCACTCGCCATCTCCTCTAATTCCGACTGCACGATTCCCTCATTTCCTACTACGCCCAAAGTAATCATCTGCTTTTCAACAAGTTCCGCTCTGTCCTTACGGACTATTTGTGCAAAATATACCTCCGACGGAGATTGATGTACCATAGTTATTAATCCCGTTTCAAGTACTCCAAGCGCATCTATCATGTAACCTTTTAAATTCACAGCAGAATCATTCCAACTGAGCACTTTGGAAGCTTCCGCTTTATCTGTCTCATAATTCCATAAAATATCACCATCCGAGAAAAAGATTCCTCTGTCATATCCATCGAAAATTTCAACAGACAAATTGCCATTTGACACCAATTGTATTTCCTGAACTGCACCCAGTTTGCCATTAGTGAAGTCAATTTCTTGAAACGCAATACTATTTCTGTTCACAAAATATGTAAAGATGCCATTTCTTCCGGCATTAGCAAGCCCACATGTACTTCCGTTATAAGAGTCCTTATCCCATGGCGCCTTCCCCATACATATATATTGTCCGTCAGCATTAAAAAGAAATATTTCCCCATAAAAATTAGAAAGACAGACTTCTCCGCTTGGACCTGCTTGTCCCATTGTGATTGTTTCTACATGCCGCAGCTTATCTGTCACCAATACATCATATATTGTTTCTCCGTCCACACTGTATTTCCGCAGGCAGACTTCCTCTTTTGCATCTTGCATGCCTCTATATAAGCTGTATACCGTTCCGTCAGAACCTACAAAGTACAGCAGTAACTCATTATCCCCAAAGCTGCCGATTTCGACTGCCTTCTGCTCTCCCTTTTCTATTTTGTAAATAACTCCGTTTATGTAGCTCTCCGTATCATTATTCCACGTACCTTCCATATAATAAAGAGAGCTTCCCACTAGCGCAGGCGCCATAGGCAGAGTGAACCCTGTGCCTTCCAGCGTAGCCGCCATTACTTGTCCGGACGGATAATCCGTTACAGAAACCGTATTCACATCTATAGATTCCTGTTTTCCACAGGCCACAAGAGACAACATTATAATGCAAATGAAAATATGAGAGAAATTTTTAATTAAGTTTTTCAAAATATGTACCTCGCGTATGCCTTGGAAATATGTTACTGCTGTAATGTATTAGATATCCTTTAATCTTTTACGGAATAGAAATCTGTGAGTCGTCCCGCATACCTTTTTTCTCTTACATGTCTTTCTATATTTGCAGGTATTGTGCGGATAGCTCCCGTACCCTGTGTCCTGCTCTACCGAATAATTCCTGATCTCCTTGGTAATGGCTGTCCTGTCTCTTCCCGGCTTTTCCCCGATCTGTGTAAACGCCAGATGTTCCTTCAACCCATTCTGTATCTCCAACCGATCCTCATAGCTTAAAAACTTTGCCATCTTCTCTCTCCTTCCTCCGCCGGCTGTTCTGCTTCCACATATAAACAGGAAAAACATCTCAGCTCCTCCCGTCTTTGTATCGTCACTTTCTCTATGATATTTTATCCTGTTTGTATCTGTCTTTCCCCCTTACACAGGAATCTCGGATTACTATTGAGGAGCCTTCGCTATCTGCACAAGCCGTTTCCTGATTTTTGAAGCCCTTTTTTGAGCCAAATAGATCCTTGCCCCATTTTTCATTACCAGCATCTGTCCGTCGATCCGTTCCACAAGATACAAATTAACTACAAAGCTTTGGTGTGACATTGCGAATCCATATGGTTCCATTTTATCTGCTATACTGCTGATTTTTTCGGAAGTACATATATATATTTTGTCTGCGGTGAAAATTTTGACTTTCCGGCTGCAATATTCAAAATAATATATATCCATGGCAATTAATCTGACAGCCTTGTTTTTTCCGGAAAAAAATGTTACATAGCTCTTTCTCTTATTCTGTGTTACCCACATAACCGCATCCGACAAAATCTGAAACAAGTCTTCTTTTACTAACGGCTTAACCAGATATCCGTAGGAGTGTATTCTGTTTAATGCCATGGACATCTTTTCACTGGTTTCTGCTATATAGACAATAATGGTTTCAAAGTTCCGTTTTTTCATCTCAAGGGCTGTTTCTATACCGTCCCCCGCCTCCATCATAATATCGAGAAATATAATGTCTGGGCGAAATCCGCTTACCAGAAATTGATCCCCTGACTCATACGCTTTTATTTCATATTCTTCCGAACAGTCTCTCCCAAACTGCCGTATCAATGCACAAGTGTTTTCTCTATCCTCTTTTTCATCACCGCAAACAGCTATTTTAATCATGCTACAATCCCTCTCACATATTTATAGCATCATTATGCGACGATTGCAAATACTTTTTAGTCAAAATAAGGACATAATAGGAGAATTATGCATATTATGGTTAAATGCAAAAAACAATATATCTTTTTAGATTATATTTTGTTATACATTAAATAGCAATGGATATTTTGCGTATGATTTAGCGTGACAAACCCGAGGCAGACATGCGCGAAATCGCTGTTTTTGCGATTTCTGTGCATATGTTGCTGTGAACGGAGTGGACAGTAACAATTATAAAAGCAGGAAGCTGCATATATGAATCTAACGTTTGATAACTCAGATCAGCCGCCAGCATTTAGGAGCCATTGAAGCGCCTAACATTGTACGGGTAATATCGCTGGAATTGTTGTTTAATATCGCTACGGTATTAGGAATTGATGCCTATAAATTATTACAGTTTCATCAATAGTTGCCTTTTTACGGCAAAAAAGTGCAACTGCGTTGCACTTCGAAGAATGCTTCGCATTCTTCCCACACAAGGATGGAATTTTCCGCCTGATGCCAGCCCGGCTGCATTTGCCGGAGGTAGTTTTTCTTTGTTACAATGTGATAATTTGGCAAAAAACAGCCTGATAGTCATTACAAGACCTATCAGACTGTTTAAAGCATCACTCTATATTTTTGCAAGTCGCATACTATTACATCTACTTATAGATTTTATTCATCATCCGAATTAAATTCTACATCGGTATCTCCTTTTTGATTACAAAACACTCTGATTCCTTAGTAGTACTTGTCCTGCTTGTTCCAGTCCATCCATCCAAAGTAGAATTATGATAACTATCACTACCAGTAATTGATGTATCGCTTCCAGTATACTCAAAAGATCCTGATAATCCATATACGGTAACAGTCACATTATCAGATATACGATAAAAGTTGCCCGATACAGAAAAATTCAGAACTCCCGAATCGTTATTTACTACTTTAGGCGCAATTTCCACAATTAAATCAGTGTAAAGTGCATTGCCCAATTCTAATTCAACAGGCACTCTTGTAATTGCCCTATCGGCACATATACCATATATTTGAGAAAATTCAACGATATCATTAATTTCAAACGAGACACCATTATCCTTTTGACAAATATCCAAAGTAGCTGCATGAGCAGAAAAAGAACATAATGTCATCATAGAAATACTCAAAATGAAAGATAAAATTTTTTTCATGCTTGTCTCCCTTCTCCATGCGATTTTCTCTTCTTAATATACATAAAAATGCCTACTGCAGCCACCATGCATATTGCGGCACTCACTCCTATAAAAAAGGAAAAGCCATAAGACTTTTTTTCGAGATCCGGAAATCCATAACCTCCCATAAGATCGGGGTCAGACTTTGGTATTTGATTAATATATTCTTTTACTTGTTGATAATCATATACATTATCTGCATGCATACGTGCATTTCTTATATTTTCAATTCCAGGAACACTGCTTAAAGGCACAATTTCTTGTATATTTCTATTATCATCCGCTATCAATGCAACTGCATATCTGAAGCACGGCAATCCACCTACAAGAATAACGTTTTCTGAAATATAATTTGTGCTTTTCTGTATCTCCTGAACATAATCAATCGTTTCATCTTCAAAATATTTAACCCCTGCCACACCCCATTTGCCTACATTAGCAAGGATCTGTTGACGCTCTTCTTCCGTAAATTCTACGCTTTCATTTAATTCCCGTCCCTTTGTAATAACAACAATAACTGTATCATCTTCAATATAAACGGGTAGCTCATAAATGTACCCCTCATTTTCAGAGATATTAATTATTTCATCCATATTGGATGTATTCAGTTCAAAAACATTTGTTTCTGTATATATTTTATATACACTGTTGTAATCAATATCCTCCTGTGTAATTTGACGCGGAAGTTTATCAGAGAATATCCCATTCACTGTTGCAATTATTTCTTCGGATAAATCCGAAAAATTATCACTACTTTCTGCTGCCGATACTTTTATTGAAATAGAACATAGTATTACAACTGAAAATAAAGCAGTCAATATTTTTTTCATAGTTTACCTCCATACAATAATCAATATTTAATCCTTCCAAAATGAAGTTATATACTTTCCCGTGCCGGAATGAATAGTTGTTCCATTTTTCAGCTCAGTATATTTGTACCATTCCGACGAATAATCTTCCCATGGATCTATAATATATAAATAATTGCTCTGACCAATTGTTTTTGTCCCAGCACAAACCAACGCATGTGCACCATTACTATTCCAATCCATCTTAACACCAATAGGATATCCTGATTCAATATTAGTTACGTGCTCATCCCATGAAAGAGTACTGCCAGACGTATATGTTACTGTATTCATAGATGCATATTTTATACCTTTTATGATTTCATTGTCGCTTCCCGGATCATCCGGATATTTACTTCCCTTTATATATGCCACTATATCCCATTGTGTCCGGCTTGAAGAGCTATTCATATATGTACCGATCATCTCACCAACAGCTGCCCAACACCATTGGGACTTTGCCTGTTTAACACGCTTAACATCTAGGGTTGTTGATGCCGCAGATACAGTAATAACCATCGAAAACAATAAAGCAAGTGCACAAAATACTCTTATAGCATACTTTTTTTTACGTTTATTCATATTATTCTCCTTTTTAGTACTTTCTAACAACTTACGTTTTTACCATAAACAAAAATGTTGTGCATATACAAATTCAGCAGCAGATTTACTAATATTAAACATTGTAATCTAACTTCCAAGTTTACCTTATTATATGCAATCATCGCATTTGCCATGAAGTAAAAGTGTTTCTAGTATTTCATAATATCACCTCCTTATATCCTTTCAATATATTACCATATACTATTATATTATCAATATTATTCACATAATGGATTATTTTATTGACATAATCGACAAATGCATTTGCAGCAGCTTTCCCGCTTTCCTATCCCTTTTTATGTTATAATGGCTCCATGGCCGGGTAAAAATGCGCACATAAACCGGGCGCCACTTTTGTCTTACAAATTTTGTACCACAAAATTCACGTCTCTTTCGATCCTTATCTCCAGCCGGCGGTCTGCGTCTGTTTTTAGTGTCTCTCTGCCCTGTTGCTTTGTATTGTCACTTTCTCTATGATATTTTATCCTGTTTGTATCTGTCTTTCCCCCTTACACGGGAATCTCGGATTACTATTGAGCCACGCAACTGTCACCCATGCCGATTCAATTACTAAGTTCTCTTTTTAATGTTGAGAATATTGCTGTCGAATTTTACAGCAGATTAGATTATATAATGGGCAAAAAGAAACTCCCGGAATAAACACTGCAAGTAAAAACTCCTCACCGCAAAATTCCGGTGAGGAGTAATTTAAGGAAACGCTGATTAATTGATTGTTCAATGCCCTTAACTACCCTATCGAGCATGCTTTGTAGTGATATGGGTATCAATACCTTGTGGATGCCCTCCTGAATTCCCATTTCCTTATGGGAATCCTTAAAAATGGGCGCACTTATGCCCTACAGAATTCCCTGCCCCGTCCGCCCCTGGCACACATGACCAGGTTGGCGCTGGCGAACAGGATGTGGAACCGGTTCATGTTCTTGGCTATGCCGCGGTATGCCACTTTGGCATATCCGAACTGTCTCTTGACGATCAGGAATGGATGTTCCACCTTGCAGCGTGTGGATGACTTCCGGTTTTCTATCTGCCTGTCCCAGTTGATGCCCTTGTAGGAATCCGGGATCTTGATGCTGGACGGACGTCTGTTTGTACGGAACTCCACCTTTGACAGATGCCCGTCATTGCAGACCTCCTCCCGGCTGCCTGCCCCGCTGTATCCGGAATCCCCATACACGACTTCGTCATCTTCACGGATCAGCTTTGACGTTTCCTCAATGTCATGCACATTGGCTGCTGTACCCGTGACCGTATGGACACAGCCGCTTCCTGCGTCCACACCGGAATGTACCTTCATCCCATGGTACCACTGGTTCCCTTTCTTGGTCTGGTGCATTTCAGGATCCCGCTTTCCCTCCCTGTTCTTGGTGGAACTGGGGGCAGCGATGATTGTTGCATCCACGATGGTCCCGCCATGCATCATCAAGCCGGCCCTTTCCAGCCTGAACCTTACATCGGAAAAAATCTTTTCACCGATCCTGTTTTCCTCCACCATGCGGCGGAAATGCAGGAGGGTCGTGGCATCCGGCACCTGTTCCGTAAGGAAATCAAGGTGCATGAAGCTGCGCATGGCATAACTGTCGTAGATGGCATCCTCGATACCGGCATCCGAAAGGTTGAACCAGTTCTGCATAAGGTACATGCGCAGCATGGCCTCGATATTTTTTGGCGGCCGTCCCCGCTTCCCTGACGGATAGTAAGGACGGATGATGTCCACCCAGTGGTCCCAGGGAACCAATTCATCCATGGAATCAAGGAACTCTTCGCGTCTGGTCTTTTTCCTGCGGTTGGAATATTCAATATCGCTGAAAGTTTGCTGCTTCATACCCATGCACCATCCTTAGTATTGTGATGATCCTATTATACCACACCTAACGGTGTACGGGTAACTATGATAGTAATTTAATCAGCGTTTCCTTAAGTATTCCGCCTCCGAAAACTGTGCAGCTGCCTGACTCATATCCAGCTCTTTTATATCGGTCAGGCGCAATCTTTGAACCTTGGTATTTTGAAGCCCGTATCTTAGAAGCCCCGCATTTTTAAAAGATATTTCCAGCGTCATTTTCCCGCCGCAAAGGCTGTCGTCAATCTGCAGATCCGACCGGAGCTCCCCATACAGTTTCAGAGAGCGGGTACTTTTGGGAAGTATCAGTCTCCTGATTCCGCTCATCTCCAGCTCCAGATTGTCCAGGCTGGCATTCCCAAGGTCAAGGCTCTCCACCCCTGCCTTTTGCAGGCGCAGCGTCCGAAGCAGCGGCGCTGTGGGGAGCAGCTTCTCAAGCTTACCGGAATACCCCTGCACTTCGGCATAGGTGATACAGGGAAAGGCTTCTAACGTATCTTTTTCTGTCAGGCACTGGTAAAGGTCATCCCGCAGTCCTCCGGTATTCTTTCGGAACATCCTGCCATGTATAGACACAAAATCGCCGCTGTTACTATATTTTTTGTATGCCGACCTGTCGGTTTCGTCAAAAGACTTCCAACGCTCTTCATAATAGTAATCCTCCCCTGTGGGCCACTTCCATGAGTAGGAATCCCATACCGGACTGCTTTTGAGCCTGCACTGGCCTATGTACCGGTAATCCCGGGGAACAGGGGTATTTTCAATCCCTGTTTTTATCATCTGATGGTGATACCGGAAGGATTCCCGGTGATATGGTTGTAATCGTTCCAGGATATCTTCTCCGGGCAGGTCATTTTCCAGATAATCAAGCAGCATATAGCAAATGCTTTTGCCATCCACGGCAAGGATCTGGCAAGCGCCATAGATGGTCTTTCATTGTCTAATAGATGCGTTTCCACATTCGTCTTTTCTATAAACGAATCTTCTTGCTGATTATCTTTTCCATAAAATTCTCAAAAGAATCGGCAACTGTCTGACATTCCTCAAATTCCGGTTCACTGCCATAAACAATACTGCCTTCTTTTATGGAGATTGCATAATAAGCATAACCGCCTTCCAAGGATAAAAAGACAGGTAAATGTCCGTCCCAGAACTTTCTGATCTCATCCTTCCATACCGCATCATTTTCTGCGGCCTTCAAGCTGAGCAGTTCCCATTCATTCCATTGCCATGCCTTGTCTCCCTGCATATCATAATCTTCCGAACATAAAAACCAGGCTCTCTCATCACCTCGTATCATACTTTTTACAATTGAAACAAATTCCACCCAGCTTTCCGGGTAGCCGGTATATCGGCTTTTCATTGGTTCAGGCAGACAGAATCTCTGTTTTTCATTCCTCTCTACAGTCCAGCCCTGTTCTTTCATACAGCTTATAAATTTATCAATCATTTTGCGTTTTCCTCCAGAAATAAAAGTGCATCCTTCCATGCTAAAATAGTTTGCCTTCCTGTCATCTACCTTCTAAATCTTGCAAGAAAACCTTCATACTCCTGCTCTAACTGTTTCCCGTAAGGATCATCCATGGCTTTTGCCGCCGCAATTCCCTTTGTATATAAATTTCCGTACCGGCTCGACTGCGGCACTTTCTGCAGTTCCGCCTTTGCCCAGTTCCATAGGCCGGCTGCTGCCTTACTATGATTTGCTGTGACCTCAAAACAGGCTTCCAGGATATCCTTGAACAGCCGGAGCGTCCGGATCTGTCCATAATCCGTGGTTTCGATCACTTTTTCGCATAGGCAGAGTGCCTTTTCATGATCGCATGTATATATGTAATGCCGGATCATATTCTTATACCCGGAAATGATATCTCTCATACTGCTGTTTTCTGCCGATAAGACCTCCGCCAACTGTTCCTGATAAAGCCTTTCATTTTCCGCATCTCTTCCCAAAAATGTATTAAAGTCGATCAGTGCCCTGCGGTTGGGATCAGTCCATTCTGCGATATTCTCTTTCCACTCATCCACCAGGCTTCCCATCACATCCCGGTATTTCATTTCCCGGCACAAATAGATACAGTCCAGCAGGCTGTTTTCCCCAAAATCATCCTCCATCTGTCCGTCCGGGTCATAGCCGCAGGCACAGTCAAAATTTGCATTCTTTGCCCGCTCCAATAAACCGGCATATTTTCCATCCCCATTGTATTTTCTGATCAGGTGCGTCAATATCTCCAGCGTACTCCCTATCCCCTGAAAGGAATTCCGCTCCCTGTCTTTCAGTTCCTCCCCAAAGAGGAAAGCAACTGCCTCTTCATCCTCAATATGGCAGTATAGAAGGTAATAGGCCAGCCGCAGGCGGTTCGTATAATTTTGGTCATCCGTACCCCATTCCCCGCTCTGAAACTCCTTATAGCAAACCGTTCCGCTGTCTCCCGCTTTCAGAGCCTGATAAACGGCCTGCTGCTCTTCTATTTTAGTTCTCAACCGTTCCGTCCCCATAGTCTGTTCCTTCCACTCGTTCCTTTTGCGTCAGTTCTGCCAGCATACGCCGGGCATCTTCCGCCACATAAAAAGTCCCACCCTCCCGAATCGCATACTCCAAATGTGTTCTGGCGTTCTTTAACTCATTGCAGGCAATATCCACATCCGCAAGGCATACAGCAGAAACCACTTTTTGAAGTTTAACCGTATATCCGGCGCTCCGCTTTCTTTTATGTACCTTTTCAAGCAGGCACATCACTTGAACATAGGTTACCGGATCGCATTCCTGGTTCAGGATCATATTCAGAGACATAAAATCCCATGAAATCCAGATATTGATTGGAAAAGTGATCACAATAAGAATGAACAGTTTTAGTAAAACATCCGGCATGCCATCATCCCCCCACCAGATCCCCCCTGATGCCCACAATAACATATAGCAGAAAGATCAGGATGAGAAGCCCCTGCTTAGCCCGAAGTCTCTTTTTGTATTGACGAACGAGCTCTTCCGGAGTTTTATTTTGATATTGCATAGCAGCTTTCATGTTTGTTTTCGTCCTCTTTTCTTTTATGTTGTGTCAGTGCAATCTGTTATTTTGTTCCAATATCACTTATCATCTTTCAAACCTAATATCCCAAAAACAATGCCTGCTATCATCGCTGCCATTCCAATATACTGTGGCAGCTGCATATAGTGCGCCTGTACGTTCACATCTGCGAATCCTGATGTTCCGACCGAAAACATAACTGCCCACCCACAAAAATGAAACCACCTAATACAATTTTTTTCATCTGTTTATCCCCTTTCAAATCCCGGCTTTTCCGGTTCTATAAACCGGAATTTTATAGATTATATGATTCTTTACTTACCGGATGCAATTCTAATTCCCAATCCTCGAATGGCTTGTCAAGTCTATAATCAGAATCAAAATATATTCGGATATATTCTGCGGCCCTTCTTTCACAATATTTATAATTCAATATATTTCCCTCATTATCTAAGGAAACGCTGATTAAATCATCGTTTCCTTAACTTTATCTCTTTAAAACGCACAATCTAAAACACAAACACCGCCGCCCCATAAGGAGGCAGGTCGAAGGAAATGGAATAATCGTGGAAGTGGCAAGGTTCCTTCACAGCCGCAATCTCTGCCGGAATTTCATTGCCCCAGCCGCCGAATTTCTCGTCGTCACTGTTCAACAGAAGTTTATACTTTTTCTTTTTGGGAACGCCCACCGTGTAGCCCTCCCGTTTGACGGGAGTCATATTCAGCACAAACAGGAGATTATTCTTGTCCGTGGAAGACTTTCTCACAAAAGAATACACACTGTTCTCCGCGTCATCGGCGTTCATCCACTCAAATCCTGCCCAGCTGTCATCCAACTCGTGGAAAGCGGGGTATTTACCGTATAATTTCAGCAGCTCGCCCACATAGGCCTGCATCCCCTTATTATTTTCCTCTTCCAGCAGATACCAATCCAACTCTCTGGCCTCGCTCCACTCACGCTCCTGTCCGAACTCCTGCCCCATAAACAGAAGCTTCTTGCCGGAGTGTCCAAAATAATAAGTATAACCTACCCTCAAATTTGCATATTTATCCACCGCATAACCGGGCATCTTATTTACCATTGAGCACTTTAAATGCACTACCTCGTCATGGGACAGGGGCAGGATATATTTCTCGCTCTCGTTATAACTCATGGCAAAGGTCATGGCGTAATGATTGCCTTTCCGGAAAATAGGATCCAGCTTCATGTATTCACAGAAATCGTGCATCCAGCCCATATTCCACTTAAAAGCAAAGCCAAGGCCTTCCCCGCCGATATCACCGGTCACATTGGGCCATGCAGTGGACTCCTCCGCCACTGTCAGGAAGCCGGGATAACTGCCTCTGACAACGGAATTCATATGTTTAAAGAACTCGATGGCATCCAGATTTTCATGACCGCCGTATTTGTTCGGCACCCACTGCCCGTCCTGTTTGCCGTAATCCAGATACAGCATGGATGCCACGGCATCCACGCGGATTCCGTCAACATGGAACTCCCTCAGCCAAAACAGCACATTGGCAATAAGGAAATTTTTCACTTCCGGCTTCCCGTAATTAAATATTTTGGTTCCCCAGTCAGGGTGTTCACCCAGACGAGGATCGGGATGCTCAAAAATGCATTGCCCGTCAAATTCCCCAAGTCCATGGGCATCCGTGGCAAAATGGGCAGGCACCCAGTCCAGAATCACACCGATTCCTGCCCGGTGCAGTTTATTTATCAAATACATAAAGTCTTTCGGTGTTCCGTAGCGGGATGTAGGAGCATAATAGCCTGTCACCTGATATCCCCATGAGCCGTCAAAGGGATGTTCGGCAATTCCCATCAGCTCCACATGGGTAAACTTCATTTCTTTTAAATAATCCACAAGCCTGTCGGCAAACTGACAATAATTATAAAATCCGTCCTCCGTACCGTCGGGATGTTTCATAAAAGACCCCACATGACACTCATAAATTGCCATGGGCTCCCTGTTCCAATTCTTCTTGTCACGCTGTGACATCCACTTTTCATCCTGCCAGTCATAACCGCTTAAATCCGTTATAATGGACGCCGTTCCGGGCCGAAGCTCGGCATAATTTGCAAAGGGATCGGCTTTATACAGTTTTCTGCCGTCCTGTGCGGTTATCAGGAACTTATACATTGTCCCCTCACCCACATTGGGTATGAACAGCCCCCAAATACCCACCGGTCCCAGCTTCTCCATTGCATGGGACGTCTCATTCCAGCCGTTAAAGCTTCCTATCACATGCACCTGAGCCGCATTAGGCGCCCAGACACCGAAGAAAACACCTGACTTCCCCTTTTCCACAGAGAAATGCGCTCCCAGTTTCTTGTAGATATCATAGTGTGTGCCTTGCGAAAACAAATACTGGTCGGCTTCCGAAATAAATACCTTCTGTGCCTCTTTTTCCATAAAACTATCCCTCCATATTCTCCTGAAAAACTATTTTGCAAAATCCTTCTCGCTTAAAATAATCATATCCTCCTCGTCATATCTCTTTGCAAGCAATATGTCAAAGAAATGTTTCAGGTTCTTTTTATTCGCATGTTTGATCGCATCATCCACTAATTTCTTAACCTCCAAAACCGTCACCGCATGATCAATGGTCTGCATCTCATCGATTCTGGTATGAAGCGCCAAAATCCCCATATCGTCAATAGAATATTCCTTTTCTCTCGCATACTTCCTTCCGAATGCCACCAGAGTGCCGTTGCTGAGCGCTTCCACATCCACTCTTGCCGTAAAGCAGGCGGCCAGCTTCGGATACTTTTCCAAAAATTTATTCATCGCTTTCTTGGAATCTTCCAGTACAATTATAATGCCAAAGGAATCCTGCTGCAGCGCCTTATACAGCCTCTTTGCAGTCTCCTCCTCCATAAAAGATGCCTTCTGGATAATCAGCGCACCGCTTGCAAGCTGATTCAAGGTGGATTCCACATTATTTTTATTCAATGACTGACCGGAAATCTTTGCCACCTTACCTGCAAAATTACTGTCCGTCATCTGTACTTCACGGATCATGTTTTTGGCAAGAGTTACCGTATCCATGCCTTCCTCACCGGTAATAATAATATTTCCGGTGTATGCCGCCATGCTGATGTTGTCAACGGCCTGAATAATCTGCTCTTTGGAAGTACGGCTCTGTATGTAAGAAGCGTACAGTTCTCTCTCCTCTCTGGTAAGATTGCGCAATTTGCCTTTCTCGCGCTCGACGGGAGAATGTTCCTTCCGCTCCTTCGGAGACTTCTCGACCGTGTTGCCGTTCTGCTTCTGTCCGGCTGCTTTTCTGGTTTGTCCTGCCGGCTTTTCCCGTCTATCCGACTCTTTCGGTTCCGTTATTGTCTGTTCCGACTCTGCTTTTTCCTCAAGCCCATCCGCATTTCGCTCTTCCTCAGACTTCTCCGGTTCTTGTAATTCGGAAGCCTGTTCCGGCTCCTTGGGTGCTTCTGCAAAGTTATAATCGGATTCTTCTCCGAAACCGGCCGACGGTTCTTCCGAAAAACGATTCGTCAGTTCCGCTTCTTCTTCAAAGTCTTCGGAAAATTCTGCTTCGGCCTCTTCCTCAAAGCCTTCCGAAAGTTCCCCTTCCGCCTCTTCCTCAAAGCCCTCCGAAAGTTCCCCTTCCGCTTCTTCCTCAAAGCCTTCCGAAAGTTCCCCTTCCGCCTCTTCCTCAAAGCCTTCCGAGAGTTCCCCTTCCGCTTCTTCCTCAAAAGTATCGGCATATCCTGCTTCCTGCCGCTCTTCTTCAAACTCGTAAGTCTCCTCCGCCCCGAAATTATCCGGCGGTTCCGGCTCTTCTCCGAAGGTTTTCTCCGCCCCGTACCGGAATGTCTGTTCCGGCTCCTCCGAAAAATACTCCTCCTGCTCCATTGCGTAATATTCCGACGGTTCCGTTTCCTCCGGCACTGTACCAAATTCTTTTTCCGCTTCCGCAAGCTCTTCTTCTATTCCATCTCCGGATTCACTGTCCCAGTCTTCATTATCTGCGGCAAAATCTTCTTCAGGCTCCTCCGGCAGGCTTTCCGCAACAGGCTTCCCTGTTCCGGAACCGTTGTCTACGGCAGTCCTGCTGTCCGCTGCTCTCGCTCCGGAAGCATTATCTCCGGATGCCTGTGCTCCTCCATTATTTCCTTCCAGCTTCTCCAGCAAACCATCTCTTATCGATGCCTCAAAAGCGGTAAACATTTCTCCCGTATGCTGGAGCACATGCTGACGCACTTCCTCTTTGCGCCTCTCCGCATTTTCCTGCTTTATGCGCTCCCATTCCTTGAGGATGTCGTCCAAATTCATTTGTCCGGTAATCTGTTTTTCTATTTGCTCCCTTTCAGGCACCACTAGGCTGATTTGTCCGTCGGACTCCTGAAGCAGGACTCCCGCAATCTCTTTGGGTGGCTGTGCCGTCAAGGCTTGTTCCTCCGCCTCGGATTCCTGCTTAAGCTGCATCATTACCGTCTCCGCAGTTATGTCCGTTTTCGGAGGAGACGCTGCCGCTTCCGCTCCGGCGCCTTTTTTTACGAAAACATCTTTCACAGGCTCTTCCACAAATACCTCTTCGACGGTTTCCCTTTCGAAATCAGCTCCGGATACAGGCTGCTTGACAGAGCCAATCTCCGGAACAATTACTTTTGCCGATCTTTCTCCCATTGCTTCCTGTTCCGCAAGGAGATTGCCGATTTCTGCCGTTTCACCGAAGAAAACCTCGGATTCTTCTATTACCTCCGTCTCCGGACCCAGATCATTTTCGTCCACCTCGTCTATTTCAGGCAAATCCAAAGATTCCGTTTCGGAATCTATCATGGGCGCCACAATAGACCGGGTTATTTCTTCCCCCTTCGCCGCTTTCTGGTCTTCCTCAAGTACCTCCTTTAATCCCGCCGCAATCTCTGCCTGAAGATTGATGGTATTGTACTGCCCCATGTCTAACGTTTTTACTTGAATATCCAGCTCTTCGGGCTGTTGGGGAACCTCTTCCGCCGTACTCCCGCTGAAGGACTGATTTAAGGTATTTTCCTGTTCTAAAAACAATTCCTGCTCCATGAGAGTCTCTTGTCCCATGGAATGCGGAAGTCCTTGATTTTCGTCAATAGAGCCGTAAATCTTGGTTTTCCCCCCAAACTCATATACGGGTGTCTCCGGCTCAAAATAAAACTCTTCTTGAGTCTCCGGCTCCTGCTGAGTGCC